>TARA_R110002050_G_scaffold39093_4_pt1 | contig 25616 bp, 22 predicted proteins | sample TARA_R110002050 | Tara Oceans TARA_R110002050 (sample SAMEA4396988) | marine metagenome | biome: Polar Biome; feature: [DCM] deep chlorophyll maximum layer (ENVO:01000326); material: water (ENVO:00002006), including particulate matter (ENVO:01000060) such as... | depth 25 m
GACATCAATCATTTTGTTTAAACCAAAAGACTGAAATTTTTTGGGGTTATCAACTAATTTAACCCTAGCATCTTCTTGAGATATAAGGCTAATAATTTCACGAGTTCTATCCGTACTCCCACCATCAGCTATTAATATCTCTACTAAGTTTGGGTAGCCACAAGCTAAAAAACCTTGGACCACACGCTCAATATGCTCCTCTTCATTAAGAACTGGAATTCCTATTGTTACAGAAGGAGTCGTAGAAGCTTTAATATCTATTTCTTGTTCTTCGATGACTAACGTGCTTGATAAGATTTTGGATTCAACAATATTCAATTTACTAATTCTAACTATACAAAATACACATTTATCTATACCCTATTACCACCACTTAATAAATAAAGTACGGCCATCCTAACTGCTACACCATTGGTTACTTGATCCAAAATTACCGCTCTATCGCTATCAGCTACTTCACTTTGCATTTCGACACCTCTATTTATTGGGCCAGGATGCATAATCTTAAAATCTGGGTATTTTTCAAGATGTTCTAGCTTGATTCCAAATCGCTCGTGGTATTCTCTTAAGCTTGGGAATAATTCAGTGCTTTCTCCTTGTCGCTCAAGCTGAATACGAAGCGCCATTGCCACATCGCACCAAGCTAAAGTTTCCTCCAAATTATGAGAAACTTCAACCCCCATATCTTTCACAAAAACAGGCATAAAAGTTTTTGGACCGCATAGAACAATTTTTGCGCCAAGTTTTGTGAGCCCAATAATATTAGACCGTACCACTCTACTGTGTGAGATGTCTCCAATGATTGCTACTTTTTTACCTGTTAAATCTGGATGGATTTTTTGCATGGTAAACATATCGAGTAGAGCTTGCGTTGGATGTTCATGAGATCCATCACCCGCATTTAGAATAGCGGCATCAACGCATTGAGTTAGAAAGTGAGGAACGCCAGGGCTTTCGTGCCGAACAACAACCATATCAATCTTCATAGAACTGATATTCTGAATTGTATCTTTTAACGACTCCCCTTTTTTTGTAGATGAGTTACTCGCTGAAAAGTTAACAACGTCCGCTCCCATTCTTTTCTGGGCAAGTTCAAAAGAAAGTCGTGTTCGAGTACTGTTCTCGTAAAATAAATTTACGATGGTTTTGTCGCGCAATGTAGGAACTTTTGGAACCGGGCGATCTAAAATCTCTCTAAAGTATTTTGCTTGTTCTAATACATATAGTATATCTTCTTTGGAATAATCAGCTAAACCAAGCAAATGCTTTTGCTTGAACTGGTAACCGTTCAATAGGTCACTGGTCATACCTCTTCTCCTGCTTCAACTAGATATACTGCATCTTCGCCATCAAGCTCTTTAACTTTCACTCTTACTTCCTCTTTCTCATGAGTTGGTATATACAGCCCTGTGTAATCTGCTGCAATTGGCAGTTCTCTGTGGCCGCGATCTACCATGCAGCAAAACTGAATTTTCCTTGGACGTCCATATCCCATTAGCGCATCCATAGCTGATCGTACTGTTCTACCCGTATAAAGCACGTCGTCTACAAGTACAATATCTTTATCATATAAATCGAAGGGAATTTCCGTGACTTGTACTTGAGGCATCTTTAATTTAGTACGAAAATCATCTCTATAGAAAGTAACATCAAGCACTCCAAAGTCTATCTCTACACCAAATTTCTTCTTTATTTCGTCGTTAATGCGCTTACCAATGTAAACACCTCTAGTCTGCATGCCAATTATGGCAAGTCGGGACGGATCATCATACGGTTCAAGAAACTGGTGTGCAAACCGAACATAGGTGCGTTCCAGTTCCTCGGCAGACATTATTTTAGCTTTTTGCAATGGGTTCGCTTCTGATTAATTCTCCTGAAATTTAAGTTACAAAAAGCCGAAATCACAAACTTTTATAAATTCATGTATCCTCTAGTTTTGATGACTTTCCTTTAGCGTGTATTCTCCCTATTATTGAGACCCATAAAAATCGCTTTTTTTGAACGTTCATTAGATTATAATTCATGAAAATCCACGAGTACCAAGCCAAAGAAATTCTTAAGAAATATGGCGTAGCTGTTCCTGATGGAACCGCAGTAACAACAGCGGAAGATGCTGTTCAAGCTGCTGAAGAAATGCAGAAGAACGGAACGTCTCTGTTTGTTGTAAAAGCTCAAATTCACGCAGGCGGCCGAGGTAAAGGGCGAACTGTAAAGAGCAACGCAAAAGGCGTTATCTTATGCAAAAGCATTGATGAAGTTCGCGAAGCAGCTGAATCTTTATTAGGTGATGTTCTCGTAACTATCCAAACTGGTGAGGCTGGACAGCTTGTGCAACGCTTATATGTTACAGACGGCGTTGATATCGAAAAAGAATTTTACTTAGGTATTCTTCTTGATCGTGCAATTAGCAAAAACGTAATCATGGTTTCAACCGAAGGTGGAGTTGAGATTGAGCAAGTTGCGGAAGAAACTCCAGAGAAAATTATTAAAGAATGGGTTGAGCCAGGTATGCCTCTTCAGGTTAACCAAGCAAGACATCTAGCTTTTGCTCTTGGTTTAGAAGGACCAGCGCTTAAAAAAGCCGTTAAATTTATTATGGCTATTTACAACGCTTATGTTGAGACTGACTCTGATATGTTTGAGATTAACCCACTCATCCTTACTCCAGATCAAAACATTCTAGCGCTTGATGCTAAAGTAACGTTCGACGGTAACGGTTTATACCGCCATCCTGATTTAGCAGAATTGAAAGACGACGCTGAAGAAGATCCATTTGAATTGGAAGCCCAAAAGTACAACCTAAACTATATCAAACTAGACGGAAACGTTGGTTGTATGGTTAATGGTGCTGGTCTTGCAATGGCAACTATGGATATCATCAAACTTTCTGGTGGCGAGCCTGCTAACTTCTTAGACGTTGGCGGCGGGGCTAATGTTGATACGGTAAAAAATGGTTTCCGTATTATCTTAGACGATCCAAATGTTAAAGCTATTTTGATTAACATTTTTGGTGGGATTGTTCGTTGCGATCGTGTTGCTAACGGTGTTATTGAAGCTGTTAAAGACCCAGAAATTGCAAGTAAAGTTGCCAAAGTACCTATTATTGTACGCTTGCAAGGCACCAATGCTGCTGAAGCAAAAGAAATTATCGATAACTCCGGGTTAAACGTTATTTCCGCTGTTCTTCTTAAAGAAGCAGCTGAAGAAGTTTCTAAAGTTCTCGCATAAACACATTGTAAGTATTTACGATTATTTAAAATCCCTGCATTTAAGTATGCAGGGATTTTTTTGTTTAAGAATCAAATTATAGCACCTATATTCAGCGTTAGCTTTAACCACATCATATTATTTCATTACGAGCATGAAACCATTCAAAATTGAAATATCTACTATTGATCAGGGGCCAGAAGAGCTTAAGCTTCAATTACCTATACAAGCTGAAGTGATTAGAGAAATCCCAGGAAAAGATCGCTCTGATTATATGTTAGCTACATTGGTGTCGCCAGTATTTTGGGTAGACAAGGCAAAAGGTATCAACACAGAGATTTCAAATTTTGTGATTTGCTCTAAGTTTAAAGGCCAAAAAGTTGATAGTTCTATGAAAGATCTTACCATCGCCATAGCTTATGTAATTGACAATTCTTTAGAAAATGACAAAATACTCAACTTAAAGAAATGTAAATACATTGCTGTTGCAAAAGCATCGGCTAAAAGTAAATGGAATATTTTTGGCTAACCTCTAGGGTATTAAATCTTACTTAACCTGAGCACAACCGGATCTAACTTCCTCGTAAAAGGTTTCGTACTCTTGCACTACAAAATCTTGATTGAAAGTCTCAGCTCGTTTTCTTGCATTAGCTGCCATTTCAGCGTGTAGTGTTTCGTTAGAAAGTATTTCAACAGAATACTTAGACATACTCTCTACATCACCAAGCTCACATAAATACCCTGTTTCACCATGGATATTCACTTCAGGGAGCCCACCAATATTTGTACTTACAACAGGAACTGAGCAACTCATAGCTTCTAGTGCGGCTAAGCCAAAGGTTTCTGACCCTGATGGTATAAGAAATAAATCAGCTATAGAAAGCACTTCTTCTACTGCTTCTAATTTACCTAGAAAACGTACATGCTCACATATTCCTAAATCTCTACACTGCTGTTCTGCGTGCTGCCTTTCAGGCCCATCACCAACCATAAGTAGTTTTGCTTTAATACCCTGCTTTAGAATGCCTCCAAATATTTCGACCACATCAGCTATTCTTTTAACTTTTCTAAAATTCGATACATGCACTACCACCTTCTCATCGTCAGGACAAATTGCCTTTTTAAAATGAGTTTTATTAGACTTTTGAAAACGCTCTAGATCAATAAAGTTTGGGATGACTCGTATATCACGTTTTATATCAAATCGGTTGTAAGTTTCTTGTTTTAGATATTCTGAGACGGCTGTAACGCCATCACTTTTATCAATGGAAAACTCTACCACGTGTTTATAACTAGGATCGCTACCTACAACTGTTATATCTGTACCGTGTAACGTAGTTATGATGCATATTTTTTTATTCTTTTCAGCAACAATTTGTTTGGCTAGGTATGCGCTTGTAGCATGGGGAAGTGCGTAATGCACGTGCAGTAAATCTAAATCTTCGTGCTCAATTAGGTTTACCATTTGAGTTGCTAACGCCAAATCATACGGCGGATACTCGAACAATGGATACGAATTGATTGATACTTCGTGATACGTGATATTTGGTTCAAGAGTATCTAATCGCGCCGGCTTAGCATAGCTCATAACATGAATTACGTGCCCTTTCTTAGCTAACACTTTAGCTAATTCAGTGGCAACAACCCCACTTCCTCCAAATGTTGGGTAACAAACAATACCAATATTCATTCTTTTATATCTCCATTTTATTCATCAAAAAATAAGTAATACTTCTCAATATATTGTATGGCTAACACAAGCTTTAACAGTTAAGGTTCCAAAGATTGTGTTTCTTTCAAATTAAGTAGTAAATATTTCCACTTAAACAGATAGAATGTTAATTTTGGACGCTAAAGTTAAATTTAGTTCCATAGCTTTTAAATTCATTAGAATTAAATATGATGCTGCAACTTTCGGAGAAGATGCAAATTCATCATTCTTTTAAGAAAGAGGTGGCAATATGGATACTTTTGATTTCGTTTCATTCTTGCTTGAGTTAAGCAGAGCTTAGTTCAACGTTCAATCGAAAAGAATTTTATAAAAACGACATCACAAGCAGATTTTTAAATACGTTGTATTTACGTTTATACCAGAATAATTTTGACTAAAACTTCTATTCATCTTTAATGAAGCAACCTTTTTTCTACATACTTTTCGTTTTTATACTTTCGGCAGCGGGGTTAGGTGACGCCCGAAAAGGGAATGATGCTTTTGAAAAAGGGGATTTTGTAGAAGCAGAAGTTCTATATCGTGCCGCTTTAGAGAACAACCCTGATAATGCGCGTCTCTATTTTAACTTAGGTAATGCTCTCGCTAAGCAAGATAAAGTTCAAGAAGCTTTAGATGCATATATGGAATTTGACAAACTCTCTAAAACAGATTCTGACAAAGCTCTAGCCCAATACAATATGGGAACACTCTTAGCTAATGGTGAAAAATGGGAACCTGCTAAGTTGCACCTGAGAAACGCGTTAAAATTAGACCCTAGCGATGCGGAGGCTCAACAAAATTATGAATTGGCTTCTTCGAAAGCTGAAGAAGAAGAAAATGAACAGCAACAAGATCAAGAAAACCAAGATCAAAAACAGAAGGAGCCTTCTGAATACGCTCTTGCAATGAAACAACAAGCAGAGAAATTGGTTTCAGAGAAAAAGTACAAAAAAGCTTACGATTTAATGCAACAAGCACAAAAAGTTGATGAAACGGTCTCTAATTTTAAAGATTTCATTGAACGTATTGGCTCTGTTGATCAAATAGATTCTTAATTATGAAACACTTTTTACTACTTTTTATATTTCCACTTTACTTTACGATTACTGCGCAAGCTCAATCTGCCGATTTCTATTTCCACAACTCTGCTCAAGCTTTTATAAATGCCGATATGCAAAGCGCTCTTGACAATGTTGATCAAGGACTTTCTCAGTTTCCAAACGATATGAAGTTGAATGAACTGAAGAAAAGGATTGAAGAGGAAAAAGAGAAACAACAACAGCAGCAACAACAACAAAGTCAGGATCAGAAAAACAACGAGCAGCAGGAAGAGAACGAAGATCAGCAACAACAAGATTCTCAAGAAGAGCAGCAGAATGAAGAGGATCAAGAACAAAAAGAGAATCCTCAGGAAAGTGACAGTGAAGAAAAGAGTGACTTACAAGAGCCAAAAGAAGGTGAAGGACGTGCTCCCAAAGAAATTAGTAAGGAAGATGCCGAGAAGATTCTAAAAGCATTGGCTCAAAAAGAAAAAGAATTGCTTAAAGAATTTAAAAAACAAAAATCAAAGAACAGCGCTAAGCATGACAAAGATTGGTAATAGGCTAGGCTCTGTAGTATTTATTTTTCTATCGCTTTTATTAACATCAACGCTTAACGCCCAAGACGTTACAGTTGAAGCAACATTAAGCGAAACAAATATTTTTGCAGGTGAGGGTGTCACCTTACAAATAGCTATATCTGGTACATCCGTAGGAACATTAGATCGTCCGACTTTACCAGAAATCCCTGGGCTACGTTGGCTTCCAAATAGAACAAGCCAAAGTAGTAATTACACGTATCTGAATAATAGACCTTCGGTTACTATTAGCTATGGCTTTCAACTTATTGCAGAAGATGTAGGAAGCCACAAGATACCCCCTATTGGCATTACTATTGAAGGCAAGACTTATGTTACCAAGCCAATTTCTTTTAAAGTTCTAGATCCAAAAACGATTGATACTGGAAAAGCTGAACGCTCGCCAGATATTTATGTGCGTCTTGAAACAAACGTAACCAAACCTGTTGTTGGCCAACAAGTAGTAGCTACAATAGTTCTTTATTTTAAAACGGGTATCGAAGTAAACTCTTACCAAGCTTCGCCAGGCTGGAAAGCAGAAGGATTTTGGAAAGAAGAACTGGAAATGCAGCGCCAAGCTCGTTCAAATTCTACCTTAATAAATGGAGTACGATATCAACGAGCACAATTACTCAATTATGCTCTTTTTCCTACCAAAACGGGCACATTAACATTGAGCCCCTTTACAATAACCGTTCGAATGAGACAAAGCAGAAATGGTGTTAGAGATCCATTTAGTCTGAGCTTCGGCCAAGAGAATAAAGAACTCAAAACACTTCCAATCACTTTAGAAGTCCAAAATCTACCTAACGCTGGCGATGTAGAAGTGATTGGCGCCGTTGGTAATTTTAAAATCAATAGAAAAATTTCAACAACTAAAGCTATGGTTGGTGAAAGTATTGAGGTTGAAACTACGATTTCAGGAACTGGAAATGTACCTTTACTAAACAAACCCAATTATGAGTTTCCGGAAGCACTTGAAAAATATAATCCTCAAGAAAGTAGCAAAATAGAACGCGGTAATAATCAAATTTCTGGGTCTAAAACCTTTACTGATATTGTTATTGCTAGAAATGAAGGAACCTTCGAAATCCCAGAAAAGAAAATTGCTATCTATAATCCAATTAGAAAAGCTTTTGATTACACCACTTTACCATCGCTTAATTTTTCGGCTACCCCAGACCCTAAAGCTTTTAATTCTAACTTAACAGAGACGCGTTTAGACATTAAACCGAGTATAGGTCTTGCTCAATGGAAAACTTTAGATAACGAGTTTCTAATTGACCGTACTACGCTTTGGTCTTGGCTACTTCTACCATTCGTAGTGCTTCTGAGTGCCTTTGGTTTCAAAAAGTATAGAGATAGAATGGATACTGACTCTGGTTTTGCCAGATCTCAAAAAGCGAAACAGAAGGCTTTAAGTACCCTTCAAGATGCTTCCGCGACTACCGATATTAAGCATGGTTACCACCTTATTCAACAAGCACTTTCATTGTATATAGCTGATAGATTAAATCTCCCAGAAGCAGGATTATCTGCGAACCGCTTAATTCAAGAAGTTCAAACAACATCTCCTGAGATGCACATTGATGATTTAAGAAATCTTTTCGAAAAGTGTGAAACCATCGCTTATGCTCCAAATGTATCGCAAGATTCGCTCACTAATGACATCGAGTTATCAAAAGAGCTTATTAAGAAAATGGGTAAATATTTATGAGAGTCATTTCAATCCTTTTCTTTCTTACTTTTTTAATCTTGCCTCTATTTGCCCAGCAAACAGCCCAATTAGAGTTTGATAAAGCTAATACACTTCTCGAAGAAGGTGATTATAGAGGCGCCCTAAAAGGCTATCAAAAGATTGAGTCCCAAGGCTCCATTTCTGGCCCTCTATATTTAAATATGGGAATTTCAGCCGTTCAAATTGATTCTTTAGGATTAGCTAAATACTATTTTCTAAAAACGATAAAATACTTTCCAGAGATTCCTGAAACATCTGCTCAAGCCGCTCGCGCTTTAGAGTTTGTGAATTCCCAGTTTAGTAGACAATCGGCAACGCTTCCGAAACTTCCATGGGATAAAGCTGTTGATTGGCTAAAGGAAGGCCCCTCTTCTAGTGGCGTATTTTGGCTAGGTTACTCGCTAGGGATGATTGCAATAATCATTGTTTTAGGCAATTGGTTTCACTTTTTCTCTTTTAAAAAACAGCATTCTTTGATATTAATCTTCGCTATTTCATCTGTACTTATCATAGCGTTGGCTTTTTATGTGAGCTATATTGACAAACGTTATGATGAAGCAGTAATGGTTCATCAAGAAGCTCAAGTCTTTCAAAGTCCAGATGAAATTAGTTCTGTGGTAAGCTTAGCTTACGAAGGTTACACACTCACAATCGACTTTATTATTAGCAATGATAATCCAGCATGGTATTATGTTCGCCTCGGTAATGGGCAGTACGGCTGGATTAACAAAAATGTGGTTTACCCACTTTAGATCCTTTAATTCTAAAATTGACTCATGAATACATCTCAAGAATATATCCAACAGAACAAAGATCGATACGTAGAAGAACTCATCGAGTTATTACGCATTCCGAGTGTAAGCACTGATTCGTCTAAGAAGGATGCAATTCATCAAGCAGCGAACTTTTTATTGAGTCAATTCAAACAGTTTGATTTCAACAAAGTGGAGCTTTTTGAAACCCCTGGTAACCCTATCGTATATGCAGAACATTGCCCACACTCCGATAAACCAACGGTTCTGATTTATGGACATTATGATGTCCAGCCTTCAGACCCAGATTACCTTTGGGATTCTCCAGCTTTTGAGCCCGTTATTAAAGACGGAGATATCTACGCACGTGGAGCAAGTGATGATAAAGGTCAATCATATACACACATTAAGGCGGTAGAATCTTTTGTGAAAACGGGACAAGAAATACCCGTTAATGTGAAGTTCCTTCTGGAAGGTGAAGAAGAAATTGGCTCTCCTAATCTTGTTCCATTTATAGAGTCACATATTGATTTACTCAACTGCGATATGGTGTTAATTTCTGATACATCTATGTTTGGTAAAGATATTCCGTCTATCACTTATGGATTGCGTGGTTTGGCTTATATGGAAGTTGAAGTAACTGGCCCAAACCGAGATTTACATTCTGGTGTATATGGCGGTGCTGTTGAAAATCCTATAAACGTACTTTGCGAGATGATTGCTAAGCTGAAGGACGATGACGGTGTTATCAGTGTTCCCGGTTTTTATGATAAAGTTAAAGCGCTCACTCCAGACGATAGAGCCGCTTCTGCAGCTCTACCTTTTGATGAAGAAGCCTACAAAAAATCGTTAGACATAAAAGCTGTTCACGGAGAGAAAGGATATACGACATTAGAACGAGGTTCAGCTCGTCCAACACTTGATGTGAATGGGATTTGGGGTGGCTACCAAGCTGAAGGTGCTAAAACGGTATTACCATCAAAAGCAGCTGCCAAAATAAGTATGCGTTTAGTACCAGACCAGCACCCGCAAGAAATTGCAAAGCTCTTTAGTGATTATTTCAATTCTATTGCTCCAGACACTGTAAAAGTAGTTGTAAATGAGCATCATGGCGGGCATCCATCGGTAACTGATCTTTCATTCTACGGACTGAAAGCTGCCGCTAAAGCCTTCGAAGATGTTTTTGGTAAAGAACCTTTGTTCTCAAGAGAAGGCGGCTCTATCCCGATTGTCGCAGACTTTAAGCGTGTCTTAGGTGTAGAGTCTATTTTAATGGGCTTTGGGCTTACAAGTGACGCCATTCACTCACCAAATGAAAAATTTTCGCTACAAGATTTCCAGCGAGGAATTCGAACCTCCGCAAGGTTTATGGAACATTTAGCAGAAATGAATTAATACAAAAAGAGCCGACAAACATCGGCTCTTTTTTCTAATATTCTATTTGATAGGTAATGGGCTCATCTATTTCAAAATCATAGAGAGTTAATCTCCTCAGGTTGTAGAAGCCTGTCCAATAATTTCTTAATGCTTGGATGTAATTTCTTCTTGCACTGTCCTTTTCATTCTGAGCTATAAACAAGTTTGTGATATCAATCTTCCCAATTAGATAACGATTCTTCGATACATCATAACGCCGCTCTCCAATGTCATTCGACACAGCTGCCAAATCAACTTGCTGCTTTAGTAAACCGAACTCTCGTACTGTGCTTCGCACGTCTAACTCAAACTGTAATCGTTGATACTCTATCGTGTTTGCAGTTTCCTGTTGCACATTTCGAGCAGACTTAATCTCGGCAACTTGCTTACCCCAATTGAATATTGGAACTTGAAAGCCAACGGTAAAAAACTGACGATTAGCCGGGTTTTCATACAGTTTATCAAAATCTTCAGCTACCTGGTTTAGCCCATAACTCGCCTGAATACTAGCAGAAAAACCACTTTCCTTTTTAGCTCGCTCATATTCTTGATTAGCTTGAATCTCACTTAATTGAAATTGCAAAGATCTGCTATTATTCTCTCTTGCTAATTCTTGAGCTTTCATAACATCCAGAATAATTTCAGGAGCCTTATCTGGAGATATTATATTTATCATTTCGTCGTCAGAAAGCCCTAACAACCCCTTAAAATTCTCAACTGTTCGTTGGTAGTTTAGCTTAGCTGTTGTCAAAGATGCTTCCGCATTTCTAAACCCCAACTCACTTTGAAGCAGCTCATTTTCAGCAATATTTCCCACCTGAAAACGACCTTTAGAAATATTATATATGGAATCGTTTACCGCAACGTTAAACTCGGAAACTTCCACATTTATTTTAGCCAATAACACATCAAAAAAGTTCTGGGTAACAGTAAACGCCAAGTCTTCTAAATCTTCAACAAATTGCTTCTGCGCAATTTTATAGCGTAGAGGCTCAGTTTTATTTCTCCATTTTAAACTGTTAAACTGGAAAAGAGGTTGTGTTAACCCTATCTCAATAGGTGTACTTTGCCAGCCATAATTATCCTCTCCAGTAAAAATACCTAACCTAGATAACCCCGAAGAAAGCGATAGAGCCCCGCCTGTTGGTAATATAGATTGATTGACAGAGAGCCTTAAATTAGCATCAGATTGATGAATATCTACAAATTGAGTCCCATTTTCGGTAACAATAGTCCGTTGCCCAAACGAGTAATTGGGAACATCACCGCTAGCAACTAAACTTGGAAGTAAATCTGCTTTGAACGATTTGTATCTCCATTTAGAAGCCACCAATGAGTACTTAGCTGCACGCGCTAACGGACTATTCTCTTTTGCAATGGCAATACTTTGCTCTAAGGTCAATGATCTTTCACTTTGTGCAAAGAGCTGAACTCCAGGTACAATCGTAAACAGTATAATTAAGGATACTAATATTCTTTTATTCATGGCGTAATGCATGTACAGGATCTTGTTGAGCGGCGCGCTTTGCTGGGATGAAACCAAATACAACCCCGATAAGAAATGCTACGCCAAATGAAATAAAAATTGAAGAAGGAGTTACAACTGTTTCGATGCCAGCCGTTGCTTCTATTCCATAACTAAAAGCCATTCCTAGAATTATACCAACAACCCCTCCAGAAATACAAAGGGCCAGCGCTTCTGTTAAAAATTGAAGTTCTATATCTCGTTTTTGGGCACCTACTGCCATTCTAACACCAATTTCTCGATAACGTTCTACCACAGAAGCCAGCATAATATTCATAATACCAATCCCACCAACAATTAAAGATATAGAGGCAATTGACGACAAAACGATACTAAATATTCTCTTGGTCTGTTGCTCTTGCTTTAGTAATTGCTCAGGAACTATGATTTCGAAATCTACCACATTGTTATGTCTTCGCTTCAACATTCTTGAGATTACTTCCGCAACTTTACCACTATATTTAGTGTCTGTAACTCTAACAATTAGCTTATCTAACTGGTTGTAATTCGCAGTTCCTTCAGAATCATTTCCACCAGATGAGCTCGCAAAACCACCACCAGAAGAAAACACAACCATACTTCCGCCGCCGCTACTCAAATCACTTTTTGTAACTGTAGCTCGGTTCTTAAATCGTAAAAGTACGGTTGTTGCTGGTGCGTAAATATCTAAGTTGTAATTTCTAATACCCAAATTTTCGATATTTTCAGAAGTTACATCTCTTTTTTCAAGTACTCCAATTACGGTAAACCAAATACCACCAGCTTTAATCTTTTCGCCAACAGGGTCAAGGCCTGCAAAGAATTTAGTTTTTACGTCGTAACCTATTACACAAACAGGCTGTGAGTTTTCGATTTGTAAATCACTAAATACCGAGCCTTCAAGAAATTTAAAGTTATTAATCTTGAAATAGTCGGCATTCACTCCTACTAATTTCCCAGTACGCATACGAGCATTTCTGATGAAATTCGTATCATAGATAATTTCAGGGCTTATAAATTCAACCTCAGGTAGCATTACATTAATACTTCTGAGATCATCTAGAGTAAGACCTGGCGAGAATTTTTTACTTTCTTGCTGTCCACCTTCTTCATCAACTAAACCATCTTTTTGCTCTAATACAGGTTGGATAATCACATTATTAGTGCCTAGTAGTTCCATTTGTTTTAGAACTACTTCCTGAGCTCCGCGACCTATGGCAAGCATGGCAATCACTGAGGCTACTCCAAAGATAATACCCAAAGACGTTAAGAACGCTCTAAGTTTGTTTCGTTGGATAGCCTCAATAGCTATATCAAAATTGTAGAATATTTTTTGAAACACAGTTTAATTGGCTGAAGTGATTTCTTCTTCTATATAGATGCGCTTTATGCCAGTAGTATCGTTGGGCAATGAAAGATAGATTTCGCTGTCTAACGAAAGACCTCTATTTATAACCACTTCATTCTCGTTCATTAAACCAAGTTGCACCTGTTGTAGAACCGTAGAAATCCCATCTTTCTTAAAAACAAAACTCAGTGAGTCTATAGCATGTACAGCTTCTAGAGGAATGTAAAGCACATCCTTAAGTTTTTCTACAAAAATCTGATTGCTCGTTGTCATAGCAGGACGAAGTAGGCTATCAGTTCCTGAGATTACGATAACAACTTCAAACACTTTAGAATCGGAATTTTTCTTTTGTTCACCGATATTAGCTACGCTTGTAACCTCACCACTTAGTGTTTTATCAGGAACGGCATCTAATCCCATAGTTACTTTTTGGCCATTCTTTATTTTCTGGATATCCACTTCATTCACATAGGTAACCGATTCCATTGTTGTGAAATCTGGAAGTTCTGCTACAATAGGATTCCATGCGCTAACTTCGCCACCTTCAGTAATCTTATTTCCATTCCAATCTCTCTTGTATATCAACATGCCCTGGTCTGGCGCCTTAACAGTAAACTCACCCATAAGCGATCGGATTTTATTCGTCTCGTTTTGCTTCTTTGTGAGTTCTGCCTCAACATCGCTCATTTTTGCGATGTTCTGTTTCACCTTTGTTTGGTAGTTCTTCGTTTCTTGAGCCAACTGCCGGCGGGCTTTGTCCAAGTCAATTTCAGTTTGGCGTTGTACAGCAGGCGACTCATATTGTGATTGATCTACAGCAATTTGTCGTTCTTCTAACGCATATTTAAGATTAATTAAATTATCTCTGGCCTGAGAAAGCTCTAGGGTACTGTCTAACTCTGCTTGCGTAACTTTAGATTGGGCTTGCTGTAATTCTAATTGAGAATCCTGAAGTTTGGCCGTGATTTCAGAACGATCCAGCTCTGCCACAAAATCACCTTTCTTAACAAGAGTCCCCTCTGGAATAATGCGCTGAATTTTAAGATTAAATAATCGAATATCTCTTCCACCTTGTGGGCCTTTTATTTCGGTTGAATTCTTGGCTCTTAATTCGCCAGTAGTGTTAACATCAACAACAAAGTCACCGCGTTTGGGAGAAGTTAGTAGCTCTACACTTTCGCTATTACCTCCTCTTACAAAAAACCACATAGTAAAAACTACAGCGACGAGGATAATTGGAATTAAATATTTTTTCTGCATCTCTCAGATTTAAATTTTTCTTAAATAGACATTTAAAGATAAAGCTTTTATTGGTAGACGCAGGTATCCATAAAATAGTTTTACATTTATAAAAAAATTTAACCTACCTATTTTCTTGGCTTAGAAAGCTAATCTTCTCGCAAAGAATCTTGCTGAAGTAGCACTTCCCCGAATGATATTTCTTCAGCAGCTAATACAAGAATTGTTGTTGGAAGTCCTTTCAGGCGTTCTTGGCTTTTTTTATAGTATTCAAGAAAATGTTCGTCAGGCTCGGCCATTCCCATAAATATTAAATCTGTTTCTTTCGAAGATTGATGGAGTATTTCGTCGAAATTACGACCGTTTGCAACGATAACCTCTGCAATTGCCCCTGTCCGTAACCTTTTACTTATTTCTGTAAGATTTTTCTGGGCATCTTCAGCGCCCTTTTCATTACTCACAACCATTTTTAGATACACTTCGGCATCTAACCAACTTCTGCTACTTTGTAGTAAATAACCCAGAATCATCATGAGACCACCATTTCCTTTAAGTCCACCCCACCAGATATCGATTCTTTTTTTCTTCCCAAATCCCTTCTGTTTATCGTCATGAACAATGAGGACATTCCGATGAAGCTGGTGGAATTTTGCGATCATTTCGCAGTAGTTAGCTTGAACTTCCAAATTTTCGCTATCACCTAATATCACCGTGTTTGGCACTAAAGCACCAAGCCCATATGCCTCTACTAATCTTTCAGCGCCTTGAAATGGCTCCTCTGCTGATGTTACCCTAACTAGACCTTGAATCCCACGTTTAGCTAGAAAATCTTTGATATTCTCTTCCATCGTAGATTTATGAGTAGAGGTAATTCCTTCATTTTTCAAAACAGTTGAAACTGTTAACATCCCACGGTTGTGTGTCAATGCTGCTGCTAAATCAATTAAGTGCCAACGCTTTGTAGGTGCTCCAGATAGTACTAAAGGATGAGGTCTCCATGTTTTTGATTCCTCGCTAGAATTGAGGCGAAGTAAACCCGCACGCGTAATTGCCATCCAAACCCCACGGCGTACATCTCCCCAAGTAGATTGCATTTCTTGACGCTCCAGCCAAATAAAAATACTTAGTACAAATAGAAAAGCTATAATTGTAGCCACGGTGTTAATAAGAAACATTACAGCAATACAGCCAAGAGCTCCTAGAATTGAAAACGCCCAATGTACTTTAAACTTTGGCCGAAAAGATGGACTTCCTAATAAACGTTCAACTCCTGCTGTTATGTTTAAAACCCCATACGTTGTTAGAAAAAACATCGTGATTACAGGAGCAATAACATTCAAATTTCCAAGATAAACTGCTATTAAAGCCACTCCTAGTGTCACTAACGTCCCTACTCTAGGGGCGTCATCATTTCCATCTCCGCGACCTAACCAATACAGCCAACTTGGTAAAACTTTGTCACGAGCTAATGCCTGTAGCACTCTCGGAGCACCTAGAATACTACCCACCGCGCTAGAAAGTGTCGCTCCCCAAACACCTACAAGAATCGCATCTCCCCAATACGCCAATTTCCGCATAATTAATGGATCTTCGATAAGTGATGCCGAACTTGCACGCATTACTAATACAATTGGGAGAACCATATAGATTAGATAACCAACTCCAACAGCTGCAAACGTCCCTTTTGGGATTGACTTACCAGGATCTTTAAGATCTCCACTCATATTTACACCAGCCATGATACCCGTAACGGCTGGGAAAAAAACAGCGAATACCGTCCAGAAATTTTCTTTATTTTCTACTGAAGTACCCCAATAATCAATAGTCGTTGGCTCAATACTATCACCAAATAATAACGATATGAGTGACAATACTATACCAACCATGATAAAGTATTGTGCTCGAATGGCTGTACGAGCAGAAGCAAGCGCCAAGATTGTTACTAAAAGTGTAGTCACTAACCCGACGGTGCGCATACTTAGCGATGGAAATACAGAAACAACACTTTCTGCAAAACCGACAGTATATAATGCTACCGATAATGCTTGGGCTAAATACAAGGGAATTCCAATTGCCCCACCCGACTCGATACCGAGAGAGCGACTAATCATATAATATGCGCCACCAGTTCTAACACGCTGATCGGTTGCAATAGAAGCGATAGACAGCGCTGTAAAAAAGGTTATTGTAGTTGAAAGTGTTACAATGATTAATGTACCGATTAACCCCACATTACCAACAACCCACCCAAAGCGCAGATACATTATTACACCTAAAATGGTTAGGATTGAAGGCGTAAAAACACCTCCGAAAGTTCCGAAGCCATCTTTAGTGCTTTCCAAAACATTAAGCTGCTCTGGATATTTTTTGCGGAAGGGATTTTTCATCTTTAATATAAAAGGGTAAAACTAAGCTAGCTTATAAAGCTCTAGTTTTTTAGATCGCCAGACTCTAAGTCGTATTGAGTAGCGTACTTTGTCTCATCGATTACTTTAGTAGGATTGTTGTTTTCATCTACAACTACTACTACTGGCTTATGGGTCTTGGCTTCTTCAGGAGTCATATCAGCATAACTGATTACAATAATACGATCTCCAATTTGTGTGAGCCGTGCTGCTGCGCCGTTTAGGCAACAAATTCTGCTTCCACGTTCTCCAGGTATTGTATATGTTTCTAAACGAGAACCATTGGTAATATTTACTACCTGTACTTTTTCGTATGGTAATAAATTTGCTAAGTCTAGCAAATCTTGATCAATAGTGATACTACCTTCGTACATGAGGTTAGCTTCGGTAACTGCCATTTGGTGCAGTTTAGATTTAAACATGGTTATTTGCATTGTCTATAATCTCAAATTTCAAATATAATGTTGTCGATCAAACGGGTTTTCCCTAAATAGGCTGCCACTGCAATTAGATATTGATTCCCTTTCTCTAATTTTTCTACTGGCCACATTTTTTCTAAAGAGAACACTGCAAGATAATCATTCTTGAAGCCTTTTGCTTTTAGTTCACTCTGCTGTTCTTTCAAGAATAATTTTGGTTCAAGCAGTCCTGACTTAATCTCTTTCTCAATATTTTTTAAAGCTTTAAAAAGCACTGGAGCAATAGCTCTTTCTTCTTCGTTCAAATAAACATTCCGGCTACTAAGCGCTAGCCCATCTTCAGCTCTACCTATTGGAGCCATAATTAATTCTACATCGTGATTAAATTCTTTAACCATTTGCTCTATAATTCGAAACTGCTGATAATCTTTTTGGCCAAATACAGCTACGTCAGCCTCTACAATATTGAAAAGCTTGTTCACAACTAGAGAGATTCCTTGGAAATACCCATGTCGACTACCTCCATCCAAGTGTTTGTTTAGCTCTTCAATTTCTATGCTAAAGTATTTTTTCCCAGAACCGTACATGATTTCGGTATCTGGCATAAAAACTAAGCTCACCCCTTCCTGTTCACACAGTTTTAAATCAGATTCTATGGTTTTGGGATAGGTGTCGAAGTCATCAGTTGGGGCAAATTGCGCCGGGTTTACATAAATAGAAACCACGATAGCATCTGCTTTTTTTTGAGCTAAATGGATTAACGATAAATGGCCGCCATGTAGTGCGCCCATTGTAGGAACAAAAGCCACTTTTTTGCCCGCAGCTTTTAGAGCTCGTACTTCAGCTCGAATGTCAGCGATAGTTTGTACTACTTTCATTTCTAGACTCTATGTAGTTTTGCTTGCCAGTGATTTTCCATCGTTCAAAAATCTATCCTGCTATTGGTATTGAAAAAAAAAGAGACGTCAATAATAACGCCTCTTCTTATTCTAATTAATTATATAAACAGCATTAAACAGCACGGTTCATATCAAATGCTTCAAGAATTTGCTTAATTCTATTCAAGAACGCACCACCATGAGCACCATCAATAATACGGTGATCATAGCTCATTGATAAGAACATCATATGGCGAATAGCAATTACATCACCAGCTTCTGTTTCTAGAACAACAGGCCGTTTTTGGATAACGCCAGTTCCAAGAATTGCTACTTGTGGCTGATTAATAATAGGTGTCCCCATCAAGTTACCAACACTACCATAATTAGTAAGTGTAATTGTTCCACCTACTAAATCGTCTGGACTTAGCTTTTTGCTACGCGCTTTGGTTGCTACTTCGTTAACCGATTCGGCTAAACCAACAAGATTTTTTTGCTGTGCTTTTTTGATAACCGGTACAATTAAACCACCTTCGCCACCTTCACCTAAAGCAACTGCCAATCCGAAATTGATATTCTTTTTCAAAATAATGTTATCACCGTCTATCGAGCTATTTAATAGAGGGAACTCTAACATTGCTTTGATAATAGACTCTACAAAAAGAGGTGTGAAAGTTAATTTTTGCCCAGTTTTTCCGAAAAAAGTATTCTTGTTCGCATTTCTCCACTTCACCATATTAGTCACATCAACTTCTGCGAAGGTTGTAACATGAGCTGAAGTCTGAATCGATTTAACCATATGCTCCGCAATCATTTTTCGCATACGGTCCATTTTCACGACTTCCACTTCGCCAGATGGTGAGTGTGTGACATCAAGCTGACCTGCAGAAATAGAATCTCTACCAGAAGCTGGCTTTGTTGCCGATGGAGCTGGTGCAGGTTTAGGTGGAGCTGAAATTTTACCCGACTTACGGTCTTCAACGAATGAAAGAATATCCTTTTTAGAAACTCTTCCGCCTTGACCAGAACCTTTAATGGTATCTAACTCTTCTTGGCTAATACCTTCTTCTTTTGCGATAGAACGAACTAATGGAGAAAAGAATCTGCCATCGCTACCTACACGTTGTGGCTCTGTTCCGTTTGTAGAAGCTGTGTCTCCTTTTAACAATTGCTCAGGAGTACTTGCAGCAATTTGTTCTTTACTCAATGTTGGCTCAGAAGCTGCGTTACTTTTTGCAGCAGGAGCACTACTTGCCGCTACGTTGCCTGTTGCAATTACAGCAATCACTTGACCAACTTCTATAGTATCATTTTCTTCAGCGCGAATTTCAACTAATGTACCTGCTACTGGCGAAGGCACTTCGCTATCTACTTTATCGGTAGAAATTTCAAGAAGCGTTTCATCTTCTTCAACCGTATCACCAACGGCTTTAGACCAACCAATTACGGTTGCTTCCACTACCGACTCGCCCATTTGGGGCATCACAACTTCAATTAGTTCGCCTTCTGCTTCACCTGAACTAGCGGGTGCAACTTGTTGAGGCTCAGGAGTTGCTTCAACTTTTTCTTCGGCAACACTTTCTTCTTTTACTTCGGGCGCTACGCTCACATCACCTGCTGCCGATGCATCAGTTTCAATAATTGCGATTGCTTTACCAACTTCAATGGTATCACCTTCTTCAACTAGAATTTGAACCAAAATACCAGCTTCTGGCGATGGTACTTCACTATCTACTTTATCCGTAGCGATTTCGAGAAGTGTTTCGTCAAGCTCAACAGTGTCTCCCACTTTCTTGCTCCACTCAATAACTGTTCCTTCCATTACCGATTCGCCCATTTGGGGCATAACAACTTCAACCTTAGCCATAAAAATCTTTAATTTGATGCCAATTAAGGCGTTTTTTCCTGTCTTTGCAAAGGACTTAAAGTTCAGGATTATTCTAGTTAGTTCAAAATAGATATATCATTCAAAAATCACAGAAAAGCGCTTTTATTTGCGTTATTTCCATTCCTTGATAAAATAGCGTTTTTTTACATGTTAATGTTTACACATCTGTGTTATTTTGATTTAAATAACATTTTATTTCTGCTTTTGATTCATGCACTCCCATAAAAAAAAACCATTGTACATTCGTGTGCTTCTTAATTCCCTTTTAGTTGTTTTAAGCATGCTTTTTACTCTCTTACTTTGTGAGTGGGCCGTCCGTATTATTCTACCCCAAGATAAAATGGTTACTTGGCTTGAGATGCATGAAGAGGGCTTTATGATGAATCAAATAAATGGCAACTCATTTCAGGAGCTCGATACAAGAATTGCTAACTATACCTTTACTAAGCAACGATTGAGAGCTACAGAAAAAGGCCGTACAACCGAGAAAAGAATTTTAGCTATCGGTGATTCATTTACTTTTGGTTTATTACTGGATGAAGAGAACACTTATATCCACCACCTCAATCAGGAGTTTTTGGATTCTGGAAATGATTCCACTTTTATTCTAAACGGAGGTGTTGGCGGTGCCGGTTTAGCTGATTGGCCCCTTTGGTTAGAGACTTTTGGAGATAACATTCAGCCCGACAAAGTTCTTTATTTTCTGAATGTTCACGATATCGACCGCGCCTTATCAAAGAACCTATTCGTATTAAAAAACGATTCGCTCATTCAATCAAAGCGCTGGAAACCACAACAATTCATGTTCAGCCTTGGGAAAAAAGGTTGGTACCGTTGGCTCCAAGCACATTCTCAACTAGCCAATATCGTAGTTAAGGTTTTGTGGAAGAATGTGTATTTCGACGATGTGACTAATAACTTCGATGCAAAAAAGAGTAGCACCATCATCCCGAATTATGATGAATTTTCACTCGAATCAAATTACTCTACAGAACTGGGTATGGCCTTAATCGAGAGAATGCAAAATTGGTGTGCTTCTAATAACTGTGAGTTAATTGTGACTACAACAGGATTTTTTGAGCAAAATAAATCGGATACTCACACTGCCAAATTTTACAATTCAATCCTTACGAATGGCTTAGCCTATGAACTTCCGTTTTATGACAACTCACCTTGTGTGGATTCACTAGCATCCCATAATCTTGATGGTATTCGTATTCCCGGAGATTCTCACCCAAATGAGGAAGGCTCATCCATTATTGCAGAATGTACTTGGCAATGGCTTCCATCAGTCCTAGAATAAGCTATCAATTTAATTTAGAGGTTTAACCTAGCGCTAATTTCAGATCGGCGATTAAATCATCTATATGTTCAAGCCCAACACTAAATCGAATTAGATTTTCTGGTGTGGTTGATCCTTCACTTTCGCTTGATTGGCGATGTTCCCAAGTGCTTTCTACTCCACCTAAACTCGTAGCTCTTTTAATTAGTTTAGATTTAGAAACTACTTCTAAAGTCTCTTTCGCTTTTCCTTCAAACAGAAAAGACACCATTCCTCCAAAACCGCTCATTTGGCTCCTCGCAATTTCGTGTCCGGGATGAGATTCAAGCCCTGGATAAAACACACTTTTTACTTTTGGGTGAGTAACTAAATAATTAGCTACGCTCTTCGCATTTTCATTATGTCCACGCATGCGATATGGAAAACTTCTGATACTTCTACTCAACAACCAACAATCTCTCGGAGATGGAACCGCACCCTGCACTCTTTGTATTGATCGGATTTCATCAAAAAACTCATCTTTCTTGGCTGAAATTACAGCACCGCCCAAAATATCGCTATGTCCTGCTAAATATTTTGTAGTTGAATGCATCACCAAATCAGCACCATAATGAATTGGGTTCAAGTTCAACGGCGTAGGCCACGTATTATCTACACACACTTTCGCCCCAACAGTTTTGGCGAAGTTGCACATCTTCTCCACATCGGTAATTAACATTAGCGGATTCGAAGGAGTTTCAACAAAAATTAGCTTGGTATTTTTTCTACAATCAGCTTTCACTATATCCATATCGGTCATATCGGTATAGGAAAATTCTAGGCCCCAACGTTTACCAAAATTCTGCAAAATAACTCGTGTTCCATGATACAAATCGTTCGGTAAAAGCACATGCGACCCTGCTTCTAGAGCTTGAAAAACTGCCGAAATTGCAGCTACACCCGACGAAAACGTTGCACATGCCTCGCCTTCTTCAAGATCCGCTAATACTTTTTCGAGCTGCAATCGGTTCGGATTCTCATAACGAGTGTAAATAAAATCCCCTTCCTGGTATCCCCTTTCATCATGCTCATAATTTGTGGAAGATTCCAACGGCGGAACGATAGACCGTGAACCCGATGAATGATCCATTCCTGAATGAATGGCTATAGTTTCTATTTTTTTTGATGTATGCATGAGTTCAACATTTAAATGAAAAAATTATCAGGCTTTTCTTATTGCATTAATACGTTGTAATACCGGAGGGTGCGAATAATTTAAGAATACATAAAATGGATGCGGGGTTAAATTAGAAAGATTGTCTTTTGATAATTTTTTGAGTGTTGAAATCATGTCTTCTGGTTTGCCTGTAGTTTCTGCGGCAAAAGCATCTGCCTCAAACTCGTGCTTTCTTGAAGACATTTGCATAAAAATTGACAAAATCATTTCGATGGGTGCATATAGCATTCCGAAAAAGATTAACCCTGCGTAAACCGACATATTCTCCATATAGAAAGCATCGAATAATCCTTCTACATTCAAGAAAACCGAAAGTAAATAGAAAAGTACACCTGTATGTAGGATGCTTGTAATCATCCCTTTTATGATGTGCTTCTTCTTGTAGTGCCCAATTTCGTGAGCTAACACGGCCACAAGTTCTTCATTAGTATGATTTTCAATGAGCGTATCATAAAGAGCAACACGTTTATTCTTTCCAAAACCCGTAAAAAAAGCGTTCGATTTGCTTGATCGTTTTGAGCCGTCGATAACAAAAAGACCTTGTAAGGGGAAATCAACTTTTGCCGTGTAATTTTCGATTGCTGTTCTTAGCTCACCTTCTTCAAGAGGAGTGAATTTATTGAAAATCGGCATAATCCATGTTGGGGCCACATATTGCATCACCAGCGTAAAAATAGTTACTGCACCCCATGCATAAAGCCAAGAAAGGGAGCCTGTGAACATAAAGAAACTCAAAATCCCTGCAAGTACGGGAATTCCAATAATCGCACCTAGTGCCATTCCTTTCAGCATGTCTGTTATGAAAGTTTTTGGTGTGGTTTTATTGAAACCAAAGCGTTCTTCAATAACAAAGGTTGAATAAATACTAAATGGTAATGAAATAATGGATTTGGTTACCATCAAAAGAATGATGAAAAGAAGCCCCGTGATAAGTTCACCAAATGCCCATGCGCGAACAATTTGATCTAACCAGTTGAATCCACCTGAAAACCAAAATACTAGAGTAACTACAAGATCAAATGCTCCTGTAATGAATCCGAAACGAGTAACAACTCTGGTGTATTCCTGTGATTTAGAGTAGGTATCCTCATCATAAACCCCTTCAAATTCGCTTGGTAACTTTTTAGAAAGAGATGTTAGATTCAGGTATTTGGAACTTAAATCAAGTATTAAATCTACAGCAATAGCAGATAATATTATTATAAGGTAGATATTCATTTGATGAGGTTGGCTTCAGCTTAATTTTTTCTGAAGATACACAAACAAGTTCTTTTATAGGCACACTTAGCTAAACTTCCATTCCCCAGCCGTCATAAGTTCCGTTATGTTTGGCTGCTAGATTTTCCATCCAAGTTCTGAGTTCAGAAAACCGCTCTTCGGACACCATCATTTTTTTAGTAGCAAAACAGAGCCAGTCATTTTTATTCGGACTTTTACTAACCGAGCATTGAAACTGGAGATTTACCAACTCAACTTCTGCCATGGTAGCATCCAACTCGGCAGGAAAGTAGAAAAAGAACTCAACAATTTTCTCAGTAGAAACATCTCCCAATTTCGATGAGATTCTAGAAAGCGCAAGTTCATCTATTTTTCGTGAGTTAGACATACTTAATCATAGTTGAAATTATCTAATAATGCAACACTTATCATTAGCCGGAGATAATCGAGTACTTCAATAAAGCTTATAGATTTTTCCAAATAGTTTAATGTTAAACTATTTTTTACATTTACGACGTAATAATCAATAATGGAAAAATTATGACACACCATAAAGGCTTACACCACATTTCTGTTCTAGCAGGTAACCCAACTCAGAATGCCCAGTTTTATATCAAGAAATTAGGAATGCGTCTGGTTAAAAAATCTGTAAACCAAGACGATCCAAATACCTATCATTTGTTTTATGGAAATGAAGCGGCTAATCCTGGTTCTAGCATTACTTTTTTCCCTTGGCCAAGAGCGCATCAAGGAACAACAGGGACTGGTGAAGCTGTAAACGTGGCGTTTCAAGTTCCTTTAGGTTCTGAATCTTTTTGGATGAATAGATTATCTGAATTAGGTATTGAGCATAAAGAATTGTCTATTTTTGGAAAAGAGGCGGTGCGGTTTAAAGATCCTGATGGTTTAGAATTGGATCTGATTTTTAATGGCAACGCCAAGGAGAAAATTAGCACCTTTGAAAGTTCTGTGCCTGTTGAGCAAGCCGTTCAGGGATTTTGGTCTACCCGCTTGAAATTAACACAAGCCGAAGAAACCACAGATATTTTAACCACTATTTTGGGCTTTGAGGAGCAAAAAACTGAAGGAAATCTGACTTTGTTATCTTCGGAAGGAAATATCGGCACTCATGTAATAATTGAAGAAGCAGAAGCAACAGAGCAAGGTCGTGGAGGCAGAGGGATTGTGCATCACGTAGCATTCCGTGCCAAAGATATGGACGATTTGAAAAACATGCGTGAACAAGTACTTGCAAAGGGTCTACAGCCCACTGAGGTTATTGACCGACATTGGTTTAATTCGGTGTATTTCAGAGAGCCAAGTGGTATTCTTTTTGAACTTGCTACAGATGGACCAGGCTATGCAACCGATGAAGATTTCAATCACCTTGGTGAGAAACTCATACTTACACCGTGGTTAGAACCACGAAGACAACTAATTGAACGTACACTTCCAAACTTGGAACTATAATGAGTCTGTTTAGAATTTCACCGACCAAAAATTTTGTTGGGCCACATCAAAACCAACAAGTTTTGAAAGCTGGAGCTAATTTGAACAATGCGAAAGCGGTCATGATTATGATTCATGGCCGTGGAGCTAGTGCGGAAAGTATTCTGCAATTAGGAACCTCGCTAAATCATGCTGATAAAATCACTTTTTTAGCGCCACAAGCTTCCAACTTCGCTTGGTATCCGTATTCATTTTTAGCTCCCCAAGAGCAGAATCAACCTGGGTTAAATTCTGGCCTTCAAGCAATCTTTGATATTATAGCGCTGGT
>TARA_R110002050_G_scaffold187116_2_pt1 | contig 25570 bp, 18 predicted proteins | sample TARA_R110002050 | Tara Oceans TARA_R110002050 (sample SAMEA4396988) | marine metagenome | biome: Polar Biome; feature: [DCM] deep chlorophyll maximum layer (ENVO:01000326); material: water (ENVO:00002006), including particulate matter (ENVO:01000060) such as... | depth 25 m
AACCCCTACTCCTTTCTCAAATTATGCAACAAATTAAAAGACATAAAGAAGAAAAGGTAATAAAGGTGATGGATTTTTTATTAGACAATGGCAAGTTGAAAGTAAAAGAGAATAAGTATTGGTTTAAGTAAATTAACCTTTACCTTCCTCTGTATTCAGAAATCAAAAACCCATCTACTTATTCGATAATGTATATACAATAAATAAAAGATTAGTCCAAATATCTAATACAATACTCCCTGTAACTAATCAGTTCGCTATTTCACTCTTTACCTATTATTTAAAACTAAAACCACATAGAAACATAGATTTATATTGTTGCTAATGCTCCGATTTTTTTAGCATAATAGTCGCATTCAATGAAAATAATACCGAAATGAAAAATAATATAGCCTAATTGCGGCTAAAGTCTTATTATTCTATTTAATTTTTTAATGTCGCTTCGATATCTTCAAAAGTATAATGCCGATGTACCTGTCGGCCGGACAGGCAGGGATTTTAAGGAGCATTTTGTACTAAACGAATGACTAATCTTTAATTGTATTTTTTAAGTACAATGCCGATGCTATAGACGTTTAGTCCAAAGCCATTTGGACTATTACGTATATGCTATCGGTATTATGCGACAACTTGTCCCGAACTTGCTTCGGGAATTAAAATCACAATCGGTATTACTGAGTGGTTAAAAATAATACTGATTAGTTAAAATACTCTCTGAAGCAAAAGAGTAGTTTTCGCTACTCCTCGTTGTCCTGTTATAGCAATTAATCGATTATCCCAATTAATTTCATGATACAAATACCGTTGAATCTTTGTATCTATCGAATTAATTAAGCGCTGATGTGTTTCGTATAATTGTTATAAAGCCATTATTTTAAACTATTAGAATACAAAAATGACCAATGTATTGGTCATTTTATCCTAAAAATTGACTAGTCTATTGGTCAATTTGTATCGAAAATTGACTAGTCAATTGGTCAAAACAAAGAAATTATACAAAAAATCAGCTAATTAGCTCCTCAAACTCTTTTTCGTCAATTACTTTAATACCTAATTTTTCTGCTTTTTCTTTTTTGGCAGGGCCCATCTTGTCTCCCGCAATTAAATAATCTGTTTTTGAAGAAATTGACCCTACATTTTTACCCCCATGGTCTTCAATAGCTTGTTTCAACTCATTTCTTGAAAACCGTTCGAAAACACCAGAAACTACAAAAATTTTCCCTGCTAATTTATTTGATAAGCTAGTATCAGCTTCTTCAGCCATTTGAAACTGCAAACCCAATTCACTCAATCTATTGATTAAGGCTCGATTGCGTTCTTCAGCAAAAAAGGCAAGAATGCTTTCGGCAATTTTATCGCCAATTTCGTCAACAGCAATTAATTCTTCGAAGGAAGCATTCATGATTGCCTCCATGCTTTTAAAGTGTGCTGCTAACTTTTTAGCAACCGTTTCACCCACATAGCGAATACCAATTGCAAACAACAATCGAGGAAAAGGAACTTGTTTGGAAGCCTCAACACCTGCCAATAAATTGGTGACAGACTTCTCAGCCATTCGATCTAAAGGCAACAAATCCTCTTTTTTTAGTATGTACAAATCGGCAATATTTTGAATCAAACCAACTTCATACAATTGTTCCACTGTTTCTTCTCCTAAACCATCTATATCCATGGCTTTTCGAGATATAAAATGCGCCATTTTGCCTTTTATTTGAGGAGGACATCCCCAAACATTTGGACAATAATGATGTGCTTCTCCTTCTAATCGAATTAGTTCAGTAGCACACTCCGGACAGCTTGAAATGTATTGAGTTGGTTGGGAATCTTCCGAGCGAAAAGCTAGATTTACACCGACTACTTTTGGAATGATTTCGCCACCCTTTTCCACTTTTACTAAATCACCCTCTCGGATATCTAATTTTTCAATTTGGTCGGCATTGTGCAAGGAAGCTCTTTTTACGGTTGTTCCAGCTAATAAAACAGGCTCTAAATTTGCAACTGGTGTAATTGCACCTGTCCTACCCACTTGATAGGTAATTTGATTTAAGCGCGTTTCTGCTTGTTCAGTTTTAAATTTATAAGCGATTGCCCAACGCGGACTTTTGGCAGTATAACCAAACTCCTCTTGCAAATCATAATCATTGACTTTAATTACTACTCCGTCAATATCAAAATCCAATTCTGAACGATGTAGGTCCCAATAATCAACAAACTCAAAAATCTCATCAATGCTATTGCAATTGGCTATTAATCGTTGGTTTTTTGTAGGCACTTTAAACCCCCAGCTTCCGGCAGCTTCTATGTTTTCTAAATGGGATGAATTGGGAAGATTTTCACCTAAGACATAATACAAATAACAATCTAGTTTTCTACTTGCAACTACTGCTGAGTCTTGCATTTTCAAAGTTCCAGAGGCTGCATTTCTCGGATTTGCCAACAATGCCTCTCCAGCAGCTTCTCGTTCTTCATTCAGTTTTGTGAAAACGCTCAATGGGTAAAAGATCTCTCCCCGAATTTCAAACTCTTCCGGGAAATTGCCTTTCAAAACCAAAGGAATAGAGTGAATGGTTTTTACATTGGTTGTAATATCATCTCCTTTTGTTCCGTCTCCGCGAGTCACGGCTCGAAACATTCTACCATTCTTGTATGAAATTCCAATGGCTACACCGTCGTATTTTAATTCGCACGTATATGCTACTTTTTTCCCTGCCAACCGTTGAACCCTTTCATCAAACTCAATTAATTCTTCTCTACTATAACTATTTGAAAGAGAAAGCATAGGGTATTTATGAACCACCGTTTCAAAATTCTTTGTCACCTCTCCACCTACTCTTTTAGTTGGTGAATTTTCATCGGCAAATTGCGGAAACCTTTTTTCTAAGTCTTGCAATTCCTTCAACATCATATCAAACTCATAATCAGAAACTGTAGGCTCAGAAAGCACATAATAGCGATGATTGTGTTGATTGAGTTCCCGACTTAAGGTTTTAATTTTTTCTGCTGCTTCTGCTGCTTCCATTGTAAAATTTTAGAATGCTTAAAATTATTAATTCAAAGACATTTCAACTATTTTTATTGAAACATTTCAACGAATGAATTTTAGCGATAGATACACCAAAGTTTTTCAATACCTCCTTCCTTCTCCTTTCACCATTGCTTTGATTTTAACCCTAATAACTTTCCTCATTGTATTAGTTTTTACACAACCCACTAATTTAAGCTCTGGTAATTATGCTATTGAAGTTTTAGGCTTTTGGGAAGAAGGGCTTTGGCAAAGCAATTTAATGGTTTTTGCCATGCAAATGATGCTAATTTTAGTACTGGGACATGTCTTGGCTTTAGCTCCAGTAGTCGATCGTTTTCTAACTTTTTTGGTAAAATTTGCTACAAATACAGCAAATGCCGCTTTGCTTGTTTGTTTCTTTACAATAGCTGTAGCGTTGTTTAATTGGGGATTGGGATTAATCTTCGGAGCCATTTTTGCTCGAAAAGTTGCCGAACATGCGCAAAAAAATCATTTATCAATCAATTATCCTTTAATCGGAGCTGCAGGCTATTCCGGTTTGATGGTTTGGCATGGAGGAATTAGCGGTTCCTCCCTAACAAAAGTAGCCGAAACAGGACACTTGAAAGAGATGATGCAAGGAATTTTCACTCCAACTCAACTTTCCAATTTACCAGATCAAATCACTTTTTCAGAAACAGTTTTCTCTGCCATGAATGGATTTGCAAGCTTTTCCGTTCTAGTAGTATTGCCACTTTTTCTTTTTTTCATTGCTAGAAAAGGAAGTAACAATAAAATACCCAATTTAAAAGAAAGGATACTAATCTTTGAAAGAGAAGAACAAATTGTAGGTGCTGAACGCCTAGACAAGTCTAAGTTGTTTGCTTATGCTTTTGGTTTTGTAATTCTTTTTTATGCCATTTACAAAGCAGCCATAATACCATCTAATTCAAGCTTTGATTTTATCACTCCTAACTATTTAAATTTTGTTCTTTTAGGATTGGGAATTTTTCTTCATGGCACTTTTAGCAAATTTTTAAATGCAGTTAATGATGCTATCGGAGGAGCTTCAGGGATTCTTATTCAGTTTCCGCTGTACTTTGGCATTATGGGCATGATGAAGGAGTCAGGATTAGTATCTGATTTATCAGATTTTTTCATTCACATTTCCAATGAAACTACTTTCCCATTATTTACGATGCTTAGCGCAGGAATAGTGAATGTATTTATACCAAGTGGTGGAGGTCAATGGGCGGTGCAGGGTCCGATTATCATTCAAGCTTCTGAAGCTCTAGGAATTTCATTACCTAGAAGCATTATGGCATTGGCTTATGGCGATCAGCTAACTAATATGTTGCAACCTTTTTGGGCACTACCTCTCTTGGGAATAACAGGCTTAAAGGCCAAAGAAATATTGCCTTATACTTTACTGTTGATGTTGGTAGGAGCTTTAATTTACGTTTTAGCTTTAATGCTATTTTAACTAAACTGTCTTCAATTATAGGTTCAAACTTTTTAGCCCTTTAGTATCAAAAGCATCTCTTAAACCATTACCCAATAATACAAATGATAACACTAAAAGGCAAATCGCAATACCCGGAAAAACAGCCAAATAGGCATCACCCGTGATTATATATCCCTTGTGTTCACTAATCATTTTTCCCCATGTTGCCTGAGGTGGTTGTGCACCTAATCCTAAGAAACTCAAACCTGCTTCAATTAATATAGCTGCTGCAAAATTTGAAGCAGAAATCACAATAATTGGAGCAGTAATGTTAGGAAGAATGTGCTTTCTCATAATTCTCCAATCTTTAAACCCCATTGATTTGCCTGCTTCAACATATTCCATCTCTCTTACACCCATCACCTGCCCCCTAACTACTCTTGCAACTTCAACCCACATTGTTAAGCCAACTGCTACAAAAACTTGCCAAAACCCTTTTCCTAAAACTAGAGTTATGGCAATAACCAATAATAAGGTTGGTATAGACCAAACTACATTAATTAGCCACATAATAATTTCATCTGTTTTACCTCTGTAAAATGCAGCAATTAGACCCAAACTTATCCCAATTAACAGTGAAATAAGGATGGCTATTATTCCCACCGAAAATGAGATCCAAGTTCCTGCCATTAATCTACTTAGCATGTCCCTTCCAAAGCGATCTGTTCCGAGATAGTATGTTTTCTCAACAATAAATTCTTCTACAGAAAAACTCAGTCCTTTTTCTTTCCATATCCTTAAATCATAAACCTCAATAATTCCATCATTGGGTTTCGAGCCGCTATATCTTTCTATTTCTATTAAGTTGTCTTTTATTACAAAATCATGTATAGGGATTTCTCGATATTCAGGAATTTTTCCAAACAACCATTTATTAAAATGCCCTTGATTTATTTTTTCCATCGGATTTGGAAGTAGCAAAGTAGTAACCTTAAACCCAGGTTTTTTTCTAGCTAATTCCAAATGCTGTCCGTTGGCTTTTGGTGATTCGTCGGGGCGAATTAAAGGCCCTAAAATGGCAACAATGAAAAAAGTCAAGATGATTCCTACTGCCAATAAATTCATTTTATTGGATAAAAATTTCATCCATGCAATTCTTGAAAGCGACTGTTCTTTTGATTGTTGTTTTTTCAAAGGATTTATATTTTTCTACCCTTCCATTCAGGTTGAATGAGTAAAGATAATAAAGCAATGCTCACTATGTAAAAAGGGTAAAAAAATGAAAGTAAAAAAGAATAAAAAAATGATTTTTTGGGTCTAATCCAAGTTTCAACTGAATTGAGTAGTAAGTAATCAATCAGCCATTTTACAAGAAAAAAAACCAAAAACATACTTGCAGAAATAAATCCTAAAAGCCATGTAATCAATGAAAGCAAAAGTGCCAAATTTGTCAAAAAAACAATAAATCCTACAAAAATCGAAAATCCATCTTTGTAAGAAACACTTTTTCCTGCCCATCTCAGTCTTTGATGAATAAACTGTTTAAAATCGATTGCTGTTTTAGAAGAAACAAGGGCATTTGAATGGTTTGCAAAATGTATGCTAGCAGACTTGGAAAAAACGGATTTTATTTTGTGCAATAAAAAAACATCATCTCCTGAAGCATGCTTACTGTTAGTATTAAATGGATTTAAATCTAAAAATAGTTTTTTAGAAAAAGCTAAATTGGCTCCATTACACATAAATGCTTTGCCTATTCCAATTGCACCAGAGGTTGATGCAATTAATGCACTGAACTCTAGTTGAATTAATGAACCAATCAGTGACAGATCAGTTTCTAATTTTACAGGGCCAACAACCAAATGCGCATTTTTAGATTCTAAGACAGCAACCATGCTATCAATCCAATTTTCACCAAAAGTGCAATCCGCATCACTTGTGAGAATTAAATCATTTTTTGCTCTTTGAATTCCATACTCTAAAGCATACTTTTTCCCTTGTTCAAATTCATTTTTCACAAGTTTGAAAAGGCCATCCTTTTTAATTAGTTCAGTAATATGTTTAAATCCATCATCTGAAGAATAGTCGTCAACAAAAATAATTTCACATAGCTCACTTGGATAATTTTGAGACTTTAGACTATTAAAAATAAGTGGAAGGTTTGAAACTTCGTTCTTAAACGGAATAATAACAGAAACTGATGTTTTTCTGGTACTAACAAAAATTTGCTTCTCTCGCCTTAGTCGCAAGTTTCCAACTATAAAAGTTATAATTAAGATGCAGTAAACTAGAAAGATGCAAGTAATTAGTATCAAAATTTTAACTTTTTAATTTTTAACCAATTCACTTTTGGTAGTACTAACAAGCCCATTATTGCAGGAAAAAATAAATTTATTAGCCATAAAATCAATGAACTAACTAAAGCTTCCATTCCGTATCCTCCTAATTGATCAAAAACGAGATAAGCAACAGATCCTCTAACTGGTAAATCTGAAATCCAAGCTGTAGGAATCAAAGCAGTAATAAAAAAAACTAGTGCAATTCCTGCAAAAATAATGTACCAAGTTAAGTTAATATCGAAAATGCTGAATGCTAGATAAAATTGATAAGTAAATACAAAATACCTTAACATACTAAGTCCTATTGTTTGCAAGCGTGTTTTTGTGGAAAATATTTGCAAATCCTGCTTACTTACTAATTGTACTTTTTTTGAGAAAAAAAGCAATATACGCATCAATAAATTTGAATAAAAAAAGGTAATCAACGAAAGCAGAATAAATACTACTGCAATAAATTTTATTAGAATTGAATCGATAGGTAGGTAGTCTAACAGATCATTGTTAAAAAAAAAGAATGCACTCAAGCCAACTATTATTGTGACAAATAATTGAGAAACAGAACACATTAAATTAGAATAAAAGACTGACAAAAGGTGTTCTTTTTTAATGAATACCAATCTACCTCCTAACTCACCTATGCGATTAGGACTAAAGATGCTAAATAAAACACCTAATAAAATAGATTGAAGTGATTTATAGTATGTGATAAATTGAGTTCGATTAGTTAAAAAATACCATTTATAGGTTTCAATTAACCAGTTAAAAGGCATCAGTAAAAAAATAAAAATGACTTTATTATTGAATAAATAAGAAAAAAGACTATCAAAGCTCACTACTTCTTGTTTTGACTGAATCAAGTCGACTAAGAAATAAATTGCTAGTAAAGCAATGATAAAACTTAAAATGGTATTACTTAATTTATATAGCTTTGCTTTCTTCAATGGAGAATCAAATTAATCAGGCTGATAAAATTATTTTGGGCATAGACCCGGGTACGAATATAATGGGATATGGGCTGATATCTATCAAAAAGAAAAAGATTTCTTTGCTGGCAATGGGTGCTATTCATCTTACAAAATTAGGGGAACACAATGTTCGATTAAAGAGAATTTTTGAACGTACGTTACAATTAATTGATGATTTTAAGGTTGATGAAATGGCAATAGAAGCTCCATTTTATGGAAAAAATGTTCAATCGATGCTAAAACTTGGTCGAGCTCAAGGAGTGGCCATGGCTGCTTCACTATATCGTGATGTTCCTGTAGTTGAGTACTTACCAAAAAAGGTAAAAAAAGCCATTACTGGTAAAGGAGCAGCCTCGAAGGAACAAGTCGCATCCATGTTAAAATCAATTGTTCCTTATCAAGATTCTCCGAAATACTTAGATGCTACAGATGGCCTTGCAGTTGCTGTTTGTCATTATTTTCAAGGAAATACGCTTAAGAATAAGACATCTTATTCGGGATGGGATGCTTTTCTAAAAAACAATCCTGATCGGAAGGCTTAGGAATTTATTGTTGCAGCGATTGATTGAAGTTGATCTTTGCTAAGGTTTAGCTTAGGGCTAGAAAAATTAATATCTGCTACTTGATTGATTGGAATTAAGTGAATATGTGCATGAGCAACTTCAAGTCCTATAACAGCTATCCCAACGCGTTTACAATCTATTTTAGACTTCAATTTTAAAGCTACTTTTTTGGCAAATAACCAAAGTTCAGAATAGTTTTGGTTGGTAATATCAAATATATAATCAGTTTCTACTTTTGGAATTACAAGTGTATGGCCTTCTGCAAGTGGATTAATGTCTAGAAATGCTAAAAAGTCATCATTTTCTTCAATCTTATAGGAAGGAATCTCACCGCTTATTATTTTAGAGAATATACTTCCCATTACCTACTGATAGAAGTTATTTCAAAATTCACTTTTCCTGATGGCACTTGAACTTCAACAACTTCTCCAACAGTCTTACCCAGTAAGGCTTTTGCAATTGGAGATTCTACTGAAATGCGTTTTTCTTTAACATTGGCTTCTTTTTCTGAGACCAAGGTATACTCCATTTCCATTTTATTAGCCAGGTTTTTAATTTTAACTTTAGATAAAATTAAAACCTTAGAAGTATCTAGTTCTGATTCATCAACAACTCTGGAGTTGGCAATTATAGTTTCCAACTTACTTATTTTCATTTCAAGCAATCCTTGAGCCTCTTTAGCAGCATCATATTCTGCATTTTCCGACAAATCACCTTTATCTCTTGCTTCAGCTATTTGTTGAGAAATAGAAGGTCGTTCAACAGTTCTTAATTGCTTTAATTCTTCTTTAACCTTGTTTAAGCCCTCTTCAGTAAAATAGTTTATTTGTGCCATAATTTAATGGATTAGCAAAATGTTTATATTCAAAAAGAGAACCCCAATACGGGATTCTCTATATCAAAGATAGTAAAAAATAAATTTAGAAAGTAAGTCTTAACCCTATAGCATTAGAGCCTGAAAACACTCTAGTAGCTCTGTAAGAATAATCTATGCCAAAAGTAGAACCCGATTTACCCATTGGTACCTCTATTGTAGCACCAAAAGTTGGACCAACACTCGTTGTTGTGGCTAACTCGTCATTTCCTGTATCTGTTTCAAAAACATATCCAAAACGAGCCATAAACATTTCTTGAAATGCATATTCAGCTCCTAAACGAATTTGATCTTTTGTAAATGAATTAGAAGTAAATGTTCCACTCGTAGTTAATCGATGCGTTGAAAAATACTCTCCTTCATTTTTTTCTGAAACATCAGATAAGTAAAAATCATAGGATGCACCAATGTTAACTAGAGATGGTAAATCAAAGTCATCACTTCTTTGGTTAATTGTAAGTGATCGGTTCTGGTTTGGAATGTCAGCTCTAAATGACAATCCATTTCCTGAATATTTCATTGAAGGCCCTACGTTTCTAAGTGTTATACCGAATTTAAACGCGTCATTATCACCTGTAACATAGCTAACTCCTGCATCTAAAGCAACACCACTGGCATTTATATCTGCTGTTGATTCAGATATTAGTCGAATTACAAAACCTCCACTGATACTATTTGAAAATTTCTTAGAGTAGGCAACACCAATATTAAGGTAATTGGGTGAAAAGGTTCCAAGTCCTCCATCAGGTAAATCTACTGTAGTAACGTCAATATCTCCAAAATTCATAGACATAATTGAAATACCTAAGACACCTGTTTCTCCAACTTTCTGAGCAAATCCAGCATTAAAAATGCTAATATCAGCATCACCCAACCATGAAGTGTAACTTCCAATGATTTCAGTGTTCTTAGTGAAAGCCAAGCCTGCTACATTTAAATTCATTGCTTCGATTCCTCTTGCACCTGCAGTATTAGAGCCCCCCCAACCAGAACTTCTAGCCCATGGATTAATTAAGAGTTCTGATGCTCCGGCTTCGCCAGCTCGGTCTTCATTTCCACCCATTAAATTAGCTGAAAAGCAAATAAGTGCTACCGAAAATAGGGTATATATTCTTCTCATAGTTATCATTTAGAAATTATTCAAATCAACAGGTCTGAGTACTCCAAACCATTTTAAAATTTTCTCACCAACTCCTGGTACATTCACATGTATTAAATAAACTCCACTAGCAATTGGGATTCCAACTTGATTCTTCAAGTCCCAATCTAAAAAGTTTTGAGGATTTGCTTTATTATATGTTCTAATTAACGTCCCATTCATATTGTAAATTCGAATAGTTGCTTGTTCAGGTAAATTTGTAAACTTTACAGTATTATCTAGCTGATCAAGTTCATATTCAGACATACCCCTGTATGGGTTAGGAACAACGTTTATATCTTTCAATCTGTCTGCAAGTACATTTTTTTGTTGTTTACTAACAGCTACGCCCTGTGTTCTGAATCTATAAACAGGTTTGCCATTATTGTCTAGAGACGGTTCTAACTCAGAATCTTTTACTGCAAATGGACGGTTAATGTTTACATCTATTTGAACATCAGTTGCTAAAAGTTCTGTACCTGGCACAAGTAGAGGATTCAATACATAACTACAAAATGACCAGGCTAGTCTTCGAAAATTATTGCTCGATCTTCCTAAATAATCTCTCAACACAAGTCCATTGTCATACTGAGGAATTGGTGGAAAACCTGGTAATGGTGGAAACACAGAACTCTGGTTGGCCTCTGTCTCTCTAAAAATATAAGTCAAATGCTTCCCTCCCCAAATTTGATTAACAAATTGTGGATTTACACCTTCATTAATTACAGAATTCGGATTCCATTGCATGTCGTTTCCATTATTAATTGAGTAGCGACTATCTTCTCCATAAACAATATTTAAACGTTCGCCTGTTTCTTTGTTAAGCACATATCCAGGAAACCATCCCATTCCAGTAGCACTTACAAATCCAGCATCTTCCTCATTTGTTGAAGCAAACTGAGTAGCTATCTGAGCCATAGTTAGGTTACCAAAACCGGTGGTATCTACAGGATTTCCTTCCTTATCAATTGAAAGATTATTTACCTTAGCAATTCCCCAATTAAGCCCATTGTTCTCATCTGAGGTTTCAATTACAGGGCAACGGGTCCACTTGCTTTTATCATTCGTAATTACCATAATGAAAGAAAAAAGACGATCTAAGCTAGAGTTTTGTACATCAAAACTGGTATTACCAATTCTGTTAGTAGATTGTTGCCATCTAACCAAACGATAAGGAGCTATAATGCCCCCAATGATTGATTCATAAGCCTCATTAGGATCCATAAATATTCGATTGGTGGGTGGTCCAACGAAAGCATCATTATAAAAAGTAAAATCTGAAGCGGTAGACGTTCCCGAAAGTATCCAGTTTGTTGGATCCTCACGATCCGTATCTTGAATACCTGTTAACCAGTGAGTTATCGGATTTTCATTTTCATAAGCAATGCTTGAAGAAATAAAGCCATTATTTTCTCTATTTGGACTTCCTGGTATCACTCCATTTTTAATAGCAATACTTAAGCCCCAGTTATTAGGACTAAACAATAATTGCTCATTTTCAATGGCTATGGTTCTATTTGAGTAGACCGTATCATCGACTCCACCTCCGTCTAACCAAATTTTCCATTCTGATGTATCAGTTATTGCAGGGTTTCCTCCAATAACAGTCTCATCTATAAATTGAAGGTAAAAAACACCATCAATGACATTTAAAGGGTCAGCAACTTTAACGATAAAAGGACCTTTCCCTGCAACATAATCAATTTCTCCTACATTCAAGCTATCATTTTCCCAGGTTTTCTCATCTAATATATTCTCAATACTCGATTGAGCTATTTCTAATTCTCTTCCTCCATTCCCTCTTCCTTGCAAACGAGTGATTTGAATTTGATCTCCATAATTTGAATTTTGAACTGTTCCACCTTCTTCAAACAATGGATTATGGGGTATCGCTGTTATAACTTTAACCTCACCTCCATCAGCTCCTCTTCTACTAGAAATGTAAGGTATTTTCTGACCATCACTTGCCGGTGCAAAAGGATTATCTTCATCGGGCGCTACATCTTGAGCATAGGGTTTGAATTGATTATACCCATAGGCAATAGCTAAATAGTAATAAGTTTTAAAATTTACCAATTGATTGTTTCCACTAGCAAACAAATCTTGGGTTATTCTAAATGATCGTGAAATACCTTCATTAGCAGCTTGAACTTTTTTAATGGGTACACTTGCTTGAAGTTCTTCATCAAAAGTATAATTAATCAAATCAGCTACATTGTCTTTAACATCCGCTTGAAAAACTAATCGCGCTTTTTCAGGATCTTCAATATCACCGATTGATATACCTGGACCAGCTAACTGATAAACTTGGTAACCTTGAAAACGGTAAAACTGGTCATAAAAAACTGGGGGTGTTTGATTGAGTAAAAATTCAGGTGTTACAATATTAGGATCTAATTCCTCATAAGGATCTCCAAACTCTTCTCTATTATTAGAAATATCAGAATTCGATAAGTAAAAAATTAATTCTTGATTCAATTCTTGAATTACTACTTCAGGCGCATCAGGACCATTTAAAACTTGAAAACAATTATCGAATAGCGCTTGAGCTTTATCATCGGCAGTATATAATTTGGCAACAGAAGCCAAACGTCCACCTGATTCTGCTTGAGCAAATACAACACCAACAGTAATGTCATTCACATTCCCAGGTCTCAAGGTAAATGGCCCTGCTGATTGAAGAAATCTACGATCTCCTTCGTCATTCCTTGCAGAACCACCTCCTGGATTATCTTCTGTCCAGTTAGTGTTTTGAGGGATTGTTGTTATTCCATTTCGATCGGTAGTGCCCCAATGTAGTGGATCACTATCACCAGGAAACATAAAAGCTGTAGGAATATTTTCAACACCGAGGGCATTAAAACCATCTCCTCCATGCCTCATTACTTGCCCATTTTTCCATATACCCCTCATATAATTATAATAATGAATGGCTAATGTAGGATCTCCGTTGTTTCCAGAACCAATATTGTAATAGACAAAACGACGCATTCCAAAACGCTCGTTGTCAACAACAGTATCAGGGAATTGATCAGTTGGATCAAAGTAACCCAAGCCATTCAATGCTTCTCCGGGTCCGATACCAACATTATTATTAATTCCATCTGCATCTTGATAAGGCCCTTCAAAGAAATCAATGCCAATAGCTGCAGGAGTAGAACCGTAGCCAGTTTGTCCTTGAAAATCTTCATCTGTTTCATCTCCATTATAACAAAAACCCAAACCTCTTACAACATCACAGCCAACATAATCATCAGCAGGGTTGCCTAAATCAGGATCCACATAACTTGCAAAATATGTATCTGTTAACGTAAAGGTAGATCGATTTATCAATTCAAAATTGTAAAAAGTCATGTCATTAACAGCATCGTTGGTTGCAAAAGCAAATGCTTGACCGTGAATCTCCATACCGATTGAAGGAGCATTGGACTCTGTATGTAAATTTCCTTTATCATTAAATACCCACCAATAAGTTTGATCTCCAAAAAGGGGTCTAGTACTACTTTCAGATCGATTCTTCCTTTCAGCGCGGCAATCAACACTACCATCTAAATCATAAAACGGGTAATCGCCCAATTCAGGTTCATAAGAAGCATCACCCGCTACATTTTGATAGGGTGCTATTCTAAATGCTTGATCGAGAGATGGATTTCCATTTCCCGGCCAATTCAAAATTGAATTAGGAATTTGATATTCAGGAAAATCCTCTGCAGCTGTTCCGGCTGCTACAGCATTATTGTATGCAACAAATTGTGCTACTTCAGCTCTTGAAATTCTAAAAAAACGATCCCACTCTTCACAAATTTCAGGGGTAATTTCAGCATTACCAATAGTATCTAGAGGTCCTGCCCAGTAATCTACTGCTTGCCCAAATTTTGAAACTGCGGCTTTTAATTGTCCGTTAACATCTGTTCCTGCAATCCAAAGTCCACCAGCATAAAGTGCAAAACTATTGGAGCCTTTTGGAACTTCGTAGTCAGCTCTTGAATTTGGCCGATCTTGCCACCAAAGTCCACCTGCTTCAACACGTGTTCTTACATTGTTAAACTCTAAAAAGATTAATGAAGTAGCTGGAGTACAGCCTGCTGCTAAACTGGGTAGTTGCTCATCTTTTTTCTTTTTATCTTCCTTTTCAGGCCCACGTGCCATTAAGAAAAAAGGGGCTAATAAGAAAATCAATACTATTTTTTGTGTTGTTCTCATAATAATATATTTTAAAAGCTCAACTGAGCACCTAGACGAATTCTTCGAGGTAACTCAAAATTAAACGGGTTCATTAATCTAAAACTGTATAAATCTCTAAAAGATGCTTCACTAGTTTCTACATTTCTAATTTGATCTTGGAATTGAGGTGCATTTAAGTATCCATCATCATCTGGATTACCTGTAAATCCATAAACGTTTTGAACATTTTGTCTATTCAACACATTTAACACCTGTAAGTAAACATTTAAGACAGATTGTTTCTTACCTTTTTTCCACAATGCTTCATTTGTTTCATTTTTATCTCCCCAATTAATATCGAATGATTTATCTAATCTAGCATCTACTCTTAATGTCCAAGGTAAACGAGAGCCATTCACATCACCAACAACTGGTTGAACTGTTTGAGAGCCATTCAATAACTCACTACTTCCTGCTAATGATCTAGCAGTGTAAGGGGTTCCCGAACCTGCAATAAATACAACATTTAAACCTGTATTTTCAAGTATGTTCTTTCCATTTACTTTTGGTCCGTTGTACTCTCTTCCCATACCGTAACGGTAATCAAATGTTGTAATGATCTGGTGACGTTGATCATACGAATAAGGGAAAATTGTTCTTAAGTTGGGTTGATTCGAATTAACTAAATTAAGAGAAGTAACAGACCCTGAACCTGTCCCTTCAGCAAATTGTAGGGTATAATTTAATCGTAGTGATACATTTTTAATTCGTCTCAAGTCATAGTCTACTGAAAATCCTTTAACTGTTCCAAAATCAATGTTGTCAAAGGTTAAGTAATCTTGTGGAAAAGCACCAACTAACTTACGAACTTGAATTTCATCCCTTTGTTCATTATAATTAGCAATTAAGGTAATTGCAGAATGATTTGTCAATTTCTGCTTAAATCCAATTTCATAGCTAATCGTTCTAGTTGGAAGCAAATTTGGATTATTGATAATTGTGTTAGGTCTTAAGTTTGCTACATATACAAGGTTAATTGGTTCCAATACATTTTGACCACCCGGACGAATTGTTTTAATATCATAACTGGCAAAGAAAGTTGCCTCGTCAGAAATTGGAAAAGAGAATGAAATACGAGGCATCAAGGTATATTGTGGAGTATAATCTTCAAAAGAACTTGAATTCATATCCTCTACAGTGGACACATCACCTGGAGCCTGAAGCCATGGAGCAATTCTAGAGCCAGCTTGCAATACACTCGGATCATTTAATTCTTGCCCAGCTGCATTAAAGAATCGATCAGTATTTGGGTCACGATATCCTATAATTCCTCCAATATTAGGATCTTCAATGTCATTTACATAAACTATAAAATCATCGCCAATATTTGAAGGTGGAGTATATTCCGAACCTGCATTAGCTAGTGACTTCACGTAAGCAACATTTCTAGTTGGAAAGAAAGAGAAAGGGTCTTTTAAAACAGGTTGATTGGCATCAAAACGGTCTAAACGAAGACCTACTCTGAATACTAAATCATCAATAGCGAACTTATCTTCAATGTAGCCAGCTATGTAAATCGGCTCATAGGGTGCAACAGGTCGAGTTCTTCGACCAAACTGATCCCTTGCTTCAAAAAAGTCGTCTAAAGTAGTAGAAGTCGGTAATTTATTGCCTGTAGTAGAGTAGCCTCTTGTAAATAAATTGACGTTATTGGCAGGATTCATTAATTGATCAGCTGCAAAATAACTAATCTTATACAAGTCAGGACCATAAGAATCAAAATCAATAAAAGAGGTACCATTAGGGTCAAGTCCAAGAGCTTGTCTTACATAATAAGCAAAATTAGTTCTTTGGTCGTCTCCACCATAAAGTCTTTCAAATGTAATCGTTGGATTTACAGGGTTAGGATACTGGTAACTAATTGAATAGTTATTAGAATCAATTTGTAATATATGACTATTAACAGTTAATCGACCTAAATTCCATAAAGCACGAGGATTCATTGAGTATGAACGTTGTATACGTTGCTCATATTCAAATCCTAAAATTATTGCATGATCCCCAATGTCTGCAGAACCATTTCCACTTAATCTAATTTGATCATTTTCAAATTTTGAGTAGCCATTACTTACTTGTCCAGGAGGACTCCACATATTAAAAATTGAACCTGTTACATTACCTCCATTAACGATACCACCATTACCTTCTACTTGCTCTCTTGTAAGCCTTCTTGGGTCACCTTCAGGAATGTATCTATAAAAATCATTGGTATAATTAGTTAACACCGGGTTTTTGTTACCAGGAGTAAAATCATATGAAATTGGCGCATCAAATGCTGTTAAAAACCTTCCAACATATGTTCTCCCGTCATTTAAAGTAGCAACCCCGTCATCATAAGATAGTGTAGTTACAGCATCAAATTGACCTACATAGCCATAGTAAAAAAAGTTATCTTCAAAATTTCTATCCTGTGTAACTCCTGCTCTTCGAGAGAAATCTGCTTGAATAGAAAAGAATGCGTTTTTTACAACCGATTTATCCACTTGCCCTTCTTCCAACTTTTCATTGGCAAAACGTTGCGTATATCGACCCCAAACCCTGTAATCATTAACATCTGAGACAGAGTTATTTTGATAATTAAATAAAGAAAAATTTCTGTTGTAATTATTTGATTCTATCAAATTTACAGTTCCACCAAAAGCCAATGTACTTAAATCAGAAACTTTTACATCTATTTTACCATTTAAAACAATGGTTTTATTTTGAGCATTTCGCTGGTAATCAATTTCTTCAAAATCACTTCTTCTTAAAAACTCAGCTCTTTTCAATAAAACATTATTTGATTCGTCAAAAATGTATGGATTTTGTCTTATTTCTTGTTCAACAGCATCTTTTGGTTTAAAAATAGATACAGCAGATGGTCTAGGGTCTAATTCAGATCTAAACTCCCCTGTTAGCAGAAAACTTACTGGTGCTTCTTTAACGTTACCCTCTTCATCTTTTTTAGTATATACAGGCCCACCAACAGCAAAACCAAATATATTAAAGCCATAATTGTCTAAGCCATAAACTTCTTCACCACCTTTGAATCCTGAACTAAGGAGTTCAACACTTCCAAAGTATTCTTTCAAAGTACCTCTTGTTGTAATTGTTCTAACAGCACCTGTTACATCCCCATATTGAGCCGATAATCCTCCAGTTTTAACAGTCACCTCCTCAATTGCAGACTTTGGTAAATTAGTAGACCCAATAACTTTTACTCCATCAATAAAGGTAACATTACTTCCTGAACGCTGTCCCCTAACATTTAAACTTCCAGTTCCGTCATCTCTAGAAAAAACTCCATTTCCTGTAGTTTTAGAGATATCATTCACATCCCGAACCGCCATTTTTTCAATTTCATCTCGAGTCATTACTTTTTCAGTAGTAGTTTTATCAATCTCGATCAATGGTCGTACATATTCAATTACCTCAACTTCCTTTAATTCAACACCCTGTGTAATTGGAATATCCTGCTTGGTAATTTTATCGGAACTTACTGAAATACCAGAAATTCTTTTAGTCTGAAATCCAACGTAAGAAACTTGAATATCATAGGATCCTGAGGGTATTGGTTTTAAGGTATAGTTTCCATCAAAATCGGTTGTTGTACCCATTAATTGCTCTGCACCATCATATAAAGTAACATTTGCAAAAGGAACCGGTTCTCCATCATCGCCATTGGTAATTTTTCCTTTAATTGTTCCTTGTCCAACTTGTGCAATAGCAATGTGAGAACTTGCTAATACTACAACAAAAACGAACAGTAATTTTTTTAGCATAATCGAAATTTTAAATAATCATTATTTGAAATAAAACTACAGGGGCGTAAAAATAAACAATTAATATTCAGACCTACAAATTTTAACATTCCCGTAACTTTAAAGTTATAACACCTTTTAAACGTTATCATTACTACTTTCTAAACCATCTTGTGAGAAAAAACTCTTTCTTATTTCTGTTATTCTTTCTCGCTTTTTTCTGACTTTTTTTCATTCTCTTTTGAACTTCTTTGGTCTGAATATCGTAGTGATGTTTTCTACTTTCTTCCATTTCCTTTTCATGTTGCTTTTTTTTCTCAGCATCTTGAGCTTCTAATTGTTTTTCTCTACGTTCTATCGTTTTCTCAACTTTATTAGCAGACTGAGCTGAAATTTCAAAAGTAAAAAGTGCAAAAAGTAAAAAAAGAAGGGTTCGAATACTATTTAGTCCCATAATTAAGTTAACATTGTTAAAATTAAGTATAATTTTAATTGAATGTTAACAAAGTTAAAAAAAAACAGCTCTTGTTTTTGTCTTTTTGCAGTCATTCTCTTATTTTCTATAGCTTGTAGAGATGAACAAAACAACAACATTCCTTTTGTTGAAGTAAATTTTCAAAGAAATTTGAATGAACCTGATCTTTTAAATCTTCAGACCATTGGCGGTTGGGTAATGGTAAGCGGAGGATCCAGGGGAATAATATTGTATCGAACTTCTTCAACAGAAATAAAAGCCTACGACAGGCATTGTACTTTTCAACCTAGTAGTACTTCTGCATTGGTGTCAGTTGATGCCAATAATTTTACTGCTAGCGACCAATCTTGTGGTTCTTCATTTCAATTAAATAACAATGGAAGTGTTTCCTCTCCTCCTGCTGTAACTCCACTTAAGAGTTATACCACTTATATAGACAATGATATTTTATATGTAACAAATATGTAATCAACTAAATCATTCTATACAAAAGAAAAAGCCTCGTCCATAAATCAATGAACGAGGCTTTGTATTATATAAGAAAAATCAATTAATACCTGTAGTATTCAGGCTTATATGGTCCATCAACAGTAACACCAATGTATTCTGCTTGTTCTTTTCTCAATTCTTCTAATTCAACACCAATCTTAGCCAAATGTAATTTAGCAACTTTCTCATCGAGGTGTTTTGGTAGCGTATAAACTTTGTTCTCATAGTTTGCACTATTTTTCCAAAGTTCAATTTGAGCCAAGGTTTGGTTGGTAAATGAATTAGACATTACAAAAGAAGGGTGTCCAGTTGCACAACCTAAATTCACCAATCTTCCTTGAGCTAATAAAATGATGTCTTTTCCATCAATTGTATATTTATCAACTTGTGGTTTAATTTCAACTTTTGTTGAACCAAAGTTTTTCTCTAAGAAAGAAACATCAATTTCATTATCGAAGTGACCAATGTTACAAACAATCACTTTGTCTTTCATTTTTCTGAAGTGCTTTTCTTCAATAATGTCTTTATTCCCTGTTGCAGTAACAACGATATCAACTTCTTCAACAGCATTGATCATTTTTTTCACTTCAAATCCGTCCATTGCCGCTTGCAAAGCACAAATTGGGTCAATCTCAGTTACAATAACTCGAGCACCTGCTCCACTTAAAGATTGTGCTGATCCTTTACCAACATCTCCATAACCTGCAACAACTGCCACTTTTCCAGCCATCATTATATCAGTTGCTCTTCTAATAGAATCAACTAATGATTCTTTGCAACCGTATTTATTATCGAACTTAGATTTAGTTACTGAATCATTCACATTGATTGCAGGCATCACCAATGTTCCATTTTTTTCACGCTCATACAATCTGTGAACTCCAGTTGTAGTTTCTTCTGATAGTCCTCTAATTCCTTCAACTAATTCTGGGTATTTATCAAAAACCATGTTTGTTAAATCTCCACCATCATCCAATATCATATTTAATGGCTTGCGGTCTTCACCAAAAAATAAGGTTTGTTCAATACACCAATCAAACTCTTCGTCTGTCATCCCTTTCCAAGCATAAACAGGAATTCCTGCTGCTGCAATAGCTGCTGCTGCATGATCTTGGGTTGAAAAAATGTTGCATGAAGACCAAGTAACGTCGGCACCTAATTCAACTAATGTTTCAATTAATACTGCCGTTTGAATAGTCATGTGCAAACAACCTGCAACTCTTGCGCCTTTCAAGGGCTTTTCTTTTCCAAATTCCTCTCTTAAAGCCATCAAACCCGGCATTTCGGCTTCTGCTAACTCAATTTCTCTTCTTCCCCATTCTGCTAAGGAGATGTCTTTAACTTTGTATGGTAAAAATTCCACTGTTGTACTCATTTATTGCTATTTTTATTTTTGAACTTGCAAACTTACCAAATTATGTACTATAAAAAGGTGAAATTTGCCTATTTAAACTTTTTCACAACAGATGATTAAATTTCAAGAAGCTTCAAATCATCAAATTGCATATTCAAAAGTAAATTACAATTTAAAGTCAGAATTGTTTGAATACTTACAAGCATCGGGTATAAACTTGGCTGATTTATCGAAGATAAAAAATTCAAAAAGGCAAATTGAATGGATGACTATCAGGCAATTATTACTTAAAATTTATCCCGATTTTGGTGACATTGTTTACGATGTTCACGGCAAACCACATTTCACTCAAAGCAATCAACACGTTTCTATTTCTCATTCGCATGAAATGGTCGCTCTTGCAATCAATAAAGATCAAATAACTGGAATTGACATACAACTCATTAATGATAAAATAGTGAGAATTAAAGATAAATTTCTTAGTGAATCGGAGCAAACCCATACTAGCACCGACGCTATTGAACTAAGCTATTACTGGTCGTGCAAGGAAGCACTATTTAAAATATATGGTAAAAAAGACGGTTTTTTAAAAGCCAACTTTTTTATTGATGAAATTCAGTTTGATGAAAAAGGAGGCATTGCCAAAGGTCGAATAAAAATAAATCACCACGAGTCAATTCATCATTTAAAAATGAGAAGAATTGACAATTATGTTATGGCTTATGTTGTGAATTCTTAATATTGCAAAGCAAAATTTGAAGATTGAAAACGAAAGTTAGAGCTGTCATTAAAAACAAATTAGCTGAAGGCAAAAAGCTTTTAGCTATTTTAGTTGACCCCGACAAAGTAGATGAGGCTTACCTTAAAAAACTCTGCTCAAATGCAGCAGAACTTCCAGCTGATTTATTTCTAGTTGGAGGGAGCTTACTAACTAGTGGAGATCTAGAATTTACAATCTCTTTTCTTAAAAAAAACAGCAAGATTCCTACGATCATTTTTCCTGGAAGCTCTAATCAAATATCATCAAACGCAGATGCAATTTTATTTCTGTCGCTGTTGTCGAGCAGAAACCCTGAGATGCTAATCGGACAACAAGTAATTGCAGCACCTTATATCAAAAAAGCAGACATTGAGGTTATTTCAACTGCCTATTTACTGATAGAATCAGGAAAGCCCACAACTGCTTCATACATGAGCAACTCCAACCCTATTCCTGCAAACAAACCTGAAATAGCAGCAAGCACTGCATTGGCTGGAGAGTACTTAGGAATGGATATAATTTACTTGGATGGTGGCAGTGGCGCAGAAAACCCAATTTCAAAAGAGATGATTGAAATGGTAAAAGCTTACACCAATCGACCTCTTTTTATTGGAGGTGGCATTAATACCATAGATAAGCTAAGGCAAGCATTTAAGGCCGGAGCAGATATATGTGTTATCGGCAATGCATTTGAAAACAATCCCAATTTTGCAAAGCAACTGAAACCATTAATGAATTCTATAAATGCTCAATAAGGTAAGTTTTCATTTATTGCTTCATCAATTCTGATTGCTATTTTGGAAGTAAATTCATTTTTAGAAATAATTGCTGTTGCTACAGCTTTAATCTATATTTTTTTAGCAGCAAAATCTAACAGGTGGTGTTTCCTTTTTGGGTTGATTAGTTCAGCCATTTATATATACATCACTTTTGAATTAGCTTATTATTTTGATGTTTTAATCAACACCTATTATGTAGGAATGTCGTTTTATGGTTGGATTGAATGGGGAAAAACAAATCAATCAACCATTTCTATCAAGCAGATGTCCAAAAAATTATTGATTATATTGCTTTCTACCTGCTTGATTTTAAGTATTTCAATGGCATTTGTGATTAGTCAATTTTCAAATGCTTCATTACCATATTTAGATGCCATCACCACATTTTACTCTTTATTGGCTACTTGGATGGTTGTTAAAAAATACATTGAGAATTGGGTAATCTGGATTGCAATCGATTTTATAGCTGCAGGCATGTATTTTTACAAAGAACTTTACTTGACAGGATTATTATTTTTAGTTTATTCCATTATCGCCATATTTGGCTATAGAAATTGGAAAAAACAACTTTCTTATGATTAAAAAAATTGCGATAGTAGGTCCTGAATCTAGTGGTAAAACAGCTTTAGCTATTCAACTTTCTGAGCATTTCAAAGCTCCTTTGGTAGAAGAATACGCTAGAGAATACCTTTTAGCTAGAAAAGGAATTTACCTTCAAAAAGATTTAATTGAAATTGCCAAAGGTCAATTAAAGCTCGAAACAGAAGCACTTCAAAAAGCATCCAATTTAATTATTTGCGATACGAACCTCTTGGTTGTTAAAATTTGGTCACTGTTTAAATACAAAACATGCGCTGAAGAAATCCAAACTTTGTGGAATAAAAGCAACTATGATTTCCAATTACTCTTACGTCCTGATTTAGTGTATCAAGAAGACCCACTTAGGGAAAATCCAAGTATTGAAGATCGTGAAATGCTTTTTCAAATCTATGAAAATGAGCTAGAAAATAAGAATGCAACTTATTCAATAATAGAAGGAAAAGGAAAAGAGCGAATAAATAATGCGCTTAAAGAAATTTCTAAGAATATTTTTATATAGTTTTGCCTCGTCTCTTTGGGGTGCCTTAAATTACAGGCTGAGATTATACCCTTTGAACCTGAAACCGGTAATGCGGGCGCAGGGAAATTGACAGCTTTATTTTGTATAAGCCTGTCTTAAGGATTTTTTTAAAAAAGAAAAATTGCCCCAAGTTTTTCGTGTTTATAACGAATTGAAAAACTTGAAATGAAAATTTTAATTTTAACTGCTGCAACACTTTTATCTTCAATAGCAATGTTTGCACAAACAAGCATCAGCGGAAAAGTACTGGATGCAGAAAGTCAAGAAGCATTGACTGGCGCAACTATTCGCGTTCAAAACTCTTTCCAAGCAACATCAACAGACCAAAATGGTGAATTTCAACTCAATCGCTTGATTGAAGGAACCAAACTAATTGTCACTTTTATAGGTTACGAAAACGACACCTTGGACTTAAATGAAGTGAAAGGTGAAACTACTCCTATTTTACTAAAAGCCAAAACTTACCAATCTGAAGAAGTGATTGTTTTTTCTACTCGATTAAATGAAAATGCTCCAGGAACTGCTACAAATGTGAGTAAAGAAGAAATTGAAAAAAATAATTTAGGGCAGGATTTGCCCTTTTTGCTCCAACAAACTCCTTCCCTAGTTACCACATCTGATGCAGGAGCGGGTGTAGGTTACACAGGATTGCGTATTCGAGGAAGTGATGCCAGCCGAATTAATGTTACTGTAAACGGAATTCCTTTGAACGATGCCGAATCACATGGGGTATTTTGGGTCAACATGCCTGATTTGGCTTCCTCCTTGGAGAGTATTCAAATTCAACGAGGAGTTGGAACTTCAACCAACGGTGCAGCTGCTTTTGGCGCAAGCATGAATTTACAAACTACAGGAATGAACGAGAAGGCTTATGGTGAAATTGACAATTCTTTTGGCTCATTTAATACACGAAAGCATAGTGTAAAACTCGGTTCAGGATTAATAAACAACAAATATGTTTTTGAAGGTCGCTTGTCTCAAATCAACTCTGATGGGTACATTGATCGAGCTTCATCTGACTTAAAATCTTATTATTTATCTGGTGGATATTATGGAGAAAAAACAGTAATAAAAGCGATTACTTTTGGTGGAAAGGAACGCACTTATCAATCTTGGTACGGGACTCCTGAATCACGATTTAAGGGTGATTTGGAAGGCATGCAAACCCATGCCATGAATGAGGGATACTCTGAAAGACGCACGCAAAACCTTTTAAATTCAGGTCGAACTTATAATAATTACCTGTATGAAAATGAAGTTGATAACTACAATCAAGATCATTATCAATTGCATTTTTCTCATGAGTTTTCAAAAAAATTAACCGGAAATCTTTCATTTCATTACACTAAAGGAGAGGGGTACTTTGAGCAGTTTAGAGAAGACGATGATTTAAATGATTATGGATATGACTGGGACACCCTATTTGTTCGGCAAAACAACACCATAGACACTGTCACTTCAACGGACTTGATTCGAAGAAGGTGGTTAGACAACGATTTTTACGGGTTTACCTACTCATTGCTTTATCAAGCTAACTCAAAGCTAAATTTTAATTTTGGAGGTGGATTGAATCAATATATTGGCGACCATTTTGGTGAGATTATATGGTCTGAGTATGCTGAAAATAGTTTTCCTACGGATCAATACTATTTCAACAGAGGTGAAAAAATTGATGGAAATGCCTATTTGAAAACAACTTTTGATGTGAATAAAAAGCTGAAATTATTGGCTGATTTACAAATCAGAAGCATCAATTATAAAGTGGCTGGAGTTGACAATGATCAAAGAATTTTAAATGTAGATGAAGACTTTCTCTTTTTCAACCCAAAGCTAGGTGCCAATTACTTATTAAATAGCAATAGTAGCTTGTATTTATTGGCAGCAGTTGGCAACCGCGAACCCAACCGAGCTGACTTTACCGATTTACCTCCAAATACTCCAAAATCTGAAGCAAGCAAGGCTGAACGAATGTATAATTTAGAGACGGGCTATGAGTTGAGAAGAAGAAAGTTCCAAGCCGCTGCTAACTTATTTGCGATGGTATACCAAGATCAATTGGTAAATACCGGACAATTAAATGATGTGGGCTCCCCTATTCGTCAAAATGTAGCTGAAAGCTACAGAACTGGTGTAGAATTACAATTTGGCCTCAAATTGACTGATAAACTGAATATAACATTAAATGGGACTTATAGTCAAAACAAAATCATGGATTTTAAAGAATATATTTATGATTACACGAATGGATTCGACATCATAGAAATAGAACATGGAGAAACTGACATTGCTTTTTCCCCAGACT
>TARA_R110002050_G_scaffold263772_1_pt1 | contig 25457 bp, 27 predicted proteins | sample TARA_R110002050 | Tara Oceans TARA_R110002050 (sample SAMEA4396988) | marine metagenome | biome: Polar Biome; feature: [DCM] deep chlorophyll maximum layer (ENVO:01000326); material: water (ENVO:00002006), including particulate matter (ENVO:01000060) such as... | depth 25 m
CATTCATTCTTGGCCTATCGGCAGAACGAATGCTTAGTTATTGGCGTGTCGTTACTTTTTATTTTGTTTTTCGTCTTGTTTTCGTTTTTGTTCAATTTCATCTTCAGTCATAGGTACATCCATTAGGGGACTGTGTCGAACTTGACCATTATCAAGGTGTTCAAGAATATACCCAAATCTCACAGGTCCATTATTTCTATTTAACTTGGATGCAAGTAATTGAATGTAATCAATGTCAGGTGTTGTTTGCACAAGTTCTAAAAGTTGTTTTCCAATTTTCGTAAAGACTAAAACTTGAAGTTGTTGCTGCGGTTTGTTTACTTCCTTTTCCTGTATTACAACAATGTTACCGACAATAAAAACAGATTGTCTTGGTTGTTGGTCTGTTTTAGCTAGTTGAATTTGTAAGTCATTAGCAGTAAGAAAACCGAGTTCTTCTAATAGAAGTCTGTCATTGAACTTTAGCCCATACTTATCTTCTAGTAACTTCTCGTTTTTGAAATTTAGAATAAAGCTATTGTCACCTGATTTAATATGTAATGATGCGAATTTCATAAATACCTGAGCTTCTTCTTTAGATAGGTTACGAAGAATATCAAGTGTTCTTAATGAAAAGGATTTTGGTCTTTTTACTTCTCCTGCTAGAATTCGAGCCCATAGCTCTTGCATTTCTTCATTTGAAATATCTTCTGCGTATGAGAAGAATCTAGTTGTCCAATCTTCATCAACAGGTTCATCTGATACATTACTCTCATTTTCTAAATTTTGTGCAGCCTTTTGAGTAATGTTTTCAATATTCTTTTGCTTTTTCTGCTCTTGAAATTCAATTCTATTTTGCGTCCTTTCGTCTAAGGTCAATTCATTTTGCAAGGTCTTTTCGTCCAATGACATTAGGCTTAATTTTTCATCATCAAAGCCAATTTTCTTTAAGTCCTGTTGATTTTCTTTAATAGCTTCTGCTATGACTTTTATTTCATATGCCTTAGCATCGGCAGTTTTCTTAATCAAATAAGGTTTACTTAAAGCTCCAATTCCTTGAGAAACCACTTCAATAAGTTTTTTTAATGGCTCACTCAGTCCTGTTAAGTCTTTTATTTCCATATGGTCTCTCTATGTTTTTTTTAATGCACGCCAACGGTTTTGTGTATGGTTAGTTGCGTGTTTCAGCACCTAATTTAGTAAATAAAAACCGAATAGAAAGTCCGCGAGGACTTTCGTAAGTAGGTTATAATCAAGCAATTAATTATACACGTTGTTAGCAAATCGTTATTTTTTCTACTGTTTGTAAATCAGTTCGCCTTTTAAGTAAGTTTCTAAAACTACTGTTTGATTTATTTGATTTGGTTGAATATCAAATAAGTTCTGACTTAAAACTATAAAGTCAGCTTCTTTTCCGACTTCCAATGTTCCTACTTTGCTTTCTTGTCGCATAACATAAGCAGGATTTATGGTGTAAGCTTTGATCGCATCTGCAAGACTTAATTCTTGTGGTGCTCTCGTAACTGCATTTTGTAATCCAATAAATGGGTTTAAAGAACTAACGTCCCAATCACTACTCAAAGTTACTCTTGCATTAGCTTGTTGTAAGCTTTTGATTGGAACATTTGCATTGTTTAAGTCTGCTCCAATAAATTCATCGTTTTCGTGCCAATTTGCAGGCTGTGTAAAATCGCCAGCAACTTGAGCATCTGCTGTAACATTTAATTGATTAAATCTTGGATAATCTGAAGGTAAAACATACTCAACGTGTGTTAAACGATGTCTTCCATTCCCATTACTACTTTGTTCAATTGCGTTTAAAGCTTCATTAACTCCTCGATTTCCAATTGCGTGAATATGAAAGTCAAATCCAGTTGGTTCTAAAGCTGAAATATATTGAGAAATGCGACTTTGTGTAACATAGTTTAATCCATTGTTTGTTGGTAAGTTGAAAATATCAAATAGATAATCATCTTCCATTGCAGCAGTTGTATTAATTATTATTCCGTCTGAATAGAGTTTAATTTGGTTGATTTTCAAAAAACTATTTGGGTCGTTTGAATATAACGATTGAATAGTACTTATTTGTGAAGCATCGTCTTCCGTTGGATATAACCAAAGTCCAAGATTTGCTCTAACTGTAAGTTTTCCTTCGTCCTCGACTTGTTGCCAAGTCAAATGATGATTGCGTTTCCAATAAGTTCTTGCATCACAAATAGAAGTAATTCCGTTTTTTGCCAATTCAGGTAACGCAAAGTTTACAAGACCATCATAATCGTTTTGTTCGTTGTTTGGGATTGAAGCAATTGCTAAATCAATTATTAAGTTTCCTGCGTTATCTATTAAAAGTCCATTAGGAAATCCATTATCATCTTTCATAATAATTCCGCCTGTTGGATTTGCAGAATTTTCATTAATTCCAGCAAGTTCCAAAGCTTTAGAATTTACCCAAATTGAATGCGAGGTAAGTTCCATTACGGCAATCGGTTTTGTTGTTGATATATCATCAAGAATTTCGATTGGTTCTCTTGTTGCATCAAATACTGTATAAATATCAAATCCCCAACCTAAAATCCATTCTGCACTTGGGTTATTGTTTAAGGCTTGTTGTATGTCAGAAGCATAGTTTTCTGGGTCAGTCTCTGTTTCGTTTAAGATGAATTGAAAATTGTCAGATGCAGCTTCTAAAGGATGTAAATGCACATCGTGAATACCAGGCATTACCATTTTATTTTCTAAATCAATAATTTCTGCATTTTCAGACGCTTGATTTGCAACTTCGCTTTCAGTTCCGATTGCAAGAATAACTCCATCACGAACCAACATCGCTTCTGCCCATTCTTGGCTTTCATTGACTGTATAAATTTGCCCGTTTTTGTATAGTTGTTCGTTACTTTGAGTTGGGTCAGTTCCGTTGTCATCTTTTTTGCAAGAGGAAAGACTTATTAGAATTGATAAAATTATTAACTTCATTTGATTCATATTTCAGGTGTTCGTTTATAATGTTTGCTAACGGTTAGTATATGAAAAGTAGGCGATTAAGAAGCACAAAACTTTCGGTTAAGCACGAACTTTGAAACGAGCCACAAGCTTTGATTTTATTACTGTTTCGCCTATTTTTTATATACATTGTTAGGTGCAGGTGTTCTTTCATTCCGTATGTTTCTATTTAATCTTTAGCCAAATAAATCAGTCTGAAAATTATTTTGTTTAACCGATTTTTCTTTATCTACTTCAATATTATTTATGATTTCTTCTAAACTTTTTTGAGTCAAAATTGTAACAGATTTTCCGTCATTGATTAACTCTCGGTTTAAATCAAACATTGGATTATTTGCATCAAGCTTTTGGTCATACATAACGGCTCTTGGAATATTATAATCTTTTGCAAATCCCATTGCTAATCTTGCTCCACTATCCAATTTTTGTCCAAACAACTTCCATCTTTCAGCGGTATCTTGAGCATAACTTGCAGCCAAAATTATAGTGTCACAAAATAATGCTTGTAATCTGTCACGGTCTTTATATCGACTACTTAAATCCATTGCTGATTTATGCTCGTCAAAATATTCAGACACCAAAAGTCCGCCTTCTTCAACTATCTCGAATGCTAAACTCTTATTTTTTGCTGGCATTATTTTATAAAGTGGACTTGGCAAAATAGCAACTGTTTTTCCGCCAATAAGTGCTTGTTTATGAGCAATACTATCACAGCCAAATGCTAAACCACTAACGATTGTTATCCCTTTCTTGACAATTTCTGAAACGATTTTTTGTTCACGACTTTCAATTGTTTCATCTGGATTAAGTAGTCCAATTACCGTTACGTTATTATTTTCAAATTCAATTAAACTTAAATCTCCTTTGTAAAAAAGAAATATTGGTCTTTCGCTTTCCTTTACATTTCCTCTATATTTTGGAAAGTTTTTATCTCCGATTGCTACAAGACCATCACAACTTTCTTCAAATATCTCGATTTGATTTATTATTTGATTTTTATTGAATTCGAAATCATCAAAAGTTATTAATTCGTCTTGTTTTGAGTTGCTATTTATTAATGAAACAATTTTCTCGACACTTTCATTACCTTTTAAATTTTTAACTATCCAAGCCCTACCAATTCCTTTGTAGGTTTTTGTCGTTAGTATATTAATTGCGTTGTCTGTGTACTTCATTTTAATTTTATTTTAGTGATTAAAAACAGTTTTTCCTATTGCATAGAATGAAACTGAATTTGCACCTTTACTTAACAATGCTTGAATTGCATCTTCATCAATATTTACAGTCCTTGTGTAAATGTCGTCAATTAGCAAAATATCTTTGCCAATAACATTGTTTGAAATATTACAAGTAGCATTTGTTATTCCAATATACGGATTTGAGCCATCATTATGATATCCGTCTATTGATTGACGAAGGTGTGTTGTTTTTGTATTTGTATGTCGTTGGATAAAATTGGTTCCATCAATAAAACTATTACCTAACGCAATTACTGCATTTCTAACAGCCGCCTTGAAAAGTAACTGATTTGGGTTGTAAGTATTGTCAGCCTTTGCTCTCGGGACAACACATATTGTTAATGGATTTTTGCGAATATGATTTTGCACTTCTGGAAGGTCTATAAGTAATACTCTATATAGCTGCTCTTGCGATTGTCGTATCCAATCGTCTGACCAATTATGGTGAGGGTCATTTTTTAACTTATACAAATAATTTGGATTATTTGGTAAGTTCACACCACCGAAATCTGTGTGATAAAATCCTTGGGTTTCTTGTGTTAAATATTGATTTGTCTCAATTGTAAATGGCGTCATAATTTAAAAACTTATAATATTATCAATGGAAATTCCTGCGTGAATAGCATCTTCAATTTCAGGTTTTTCATTTTCAAAAACAATAACAGTTTGAGCCGATAGGCTCAAACTTGATATTGCTTTTTTGTATTTATTTATTCGTTGTCCATTGTCCGAAATGGTTTTAAAAAATAGGTTGCTAAACTTATCAGTTAAATTATGGTAGTTTAATGTCATCAATGCTCTGTCTTCACGGCAATTTGTAACCAATACCGTTTTATTTGTTTTGGAATATTTTAATAGAACGTCCAAAACAGATTTATTCAGTTTTGTTTCAGATAAATGTTCTTTGTAATTTTCCTCTTTCTGTTGAATTATTTTTTCATATTCCGTCTCTGTCAAATTTGGAACTGCATTTTTTAGTGAAGCACGATTAAATCTTTCGTTTGGGTTGAATTCAATTTCTTTTTCCAATTTAATGAACGATTGTATCGCATTTTTATACGATAAGAAGTTTGCAAAATCTGTTTCCACCAATGTTCCGTCCATATCAAAGAATAGAATGTCATTTTCTTTTATGTTCAGTAGTGGTTTGTTCATCTGCGGTTTTTTTTCACTTGCACCTAACGTTGTTGTATAAGCTTTGTTGCGTTTGTTTAGTAGTAAAGTTACTAAATAATTACCGACCAAGAAAGTCTGCGAGGACTTTCGCAAGTTTGCATAAAGCCAGCAATAAAGTTTATACGGTGTTGCCAGCAGTTATAATTTCAAAAGTAATATTAAAATCAATATTCCTAATGTAAAAGGCAAAACTATTTTATTTAGTATTCTCCAATATTTGTCATCTTCTTGCCAGAACTTTTTTTCACTTCCCTTGTATGTTGATTTTATTTTCTGTTTTAATGCAGGTGTAATTCTTTTTCCAAATTTTGATAATAATTCTTCAAATTCCAAATAGCAAAATGATTCCAATAAAATTGACCTTTTATTAAAATATATTTTTAAATCTTTTCCAGTGTATACAACTTTGTAAGCGTAACCATCATTAATTCTTAATGCAGCAAATTTCACTTTTAAATCATTAATCTCATTCCAGTCTATTTCATATTTTTTTGGTATGAAAATATACTTAAAGATCAATTTTCTTCTTGTAAAAATTACAGATTTCAATGACAATAAAGCTGTCAGTGATAAAGCACTTAAAATAAAAAATAATCCAGGTAGAATAAGAATAATTCCTCCGATACTTTTATAATTTTCTAAAAGAATAAATCCAGCAAATCCAAATCCGCCAATACCAACAATTAGCCCAATAAATGGAACTATTGAAAATTCACTTTTGTATATAATATCTTCATTCTGACTCATTTTCTTTTCTTAATTCGTGTTTTCCTCCTAATTGCTGGCAACATGCGGATAAACGTATTAACTATATGCGCACTATAAGTTTACCCCAAATTTAATAATTCAATAGGACTTTGAATGGTTTTTAGATTGTTTATAGCCACCTGAGTATAAACTTCTGTTGTTCGACTAGAATTATGTCCAAGAAGAACCTGAATATAACGTAGGTCAGTCCCGTTTTCTAAAAGATGGGTAGCAAAGCTATGGCGTAACATATGTGGGGTTATTGTCTTTGTTATTCCTGCTTTTTTTGCAGATTTCTGTATAATTTGTAAAATGCTTGAAGCAGAATATTTTTTCTCTTTTCTGCCTTCAAATAAATAAACTTTAGGCTTCCATTCTTTAAAATAGCGTCTTAAATCTACTAAAACACTGGGGCTTAAAATAGTGAGCCTATCTTTGTTCCCCTTACCTTGAATTACGTTTATCACCATTCTCTTACTGTCAATATCCACTAACTTTAAATTCAACAACTCCCCTCTGCGCAAACCTGCCGAGTACAACAAGCTTACAATACATTTATGCTTTATATTATTCGTATTCTGTATTATTAATTGTACCTCTTCTAAGCTAATTACCTTAGGAAGTCTTTCTTTTTTTCTAGGTCGTTCAATCGAGTAAAACCGGTTCGGCATTTCCATAACCACTTCATAGTAAAACTTAATGCTATTTACCATCTGGCCAATGTAAGAATCCGATTTTTTAGCCACCACCAACCCTTGCAAATAGTTTCTTACCATTGACTCATCAATTTTATTAAGCGCTATGTCCTTAAAATTATTAATAAACACTTCAAACATGGTGATGTAAATACGCGCGGTGTTTAATGCATAGTGCTTTAATTCTAGTTTTTGGTAAAACTCTTCAGGGCACGACCTATAATCATTTGCAAAATTTCTTTTTCGAAACTCCTCAACAGATACCGGATGAGTACCTTTAGCTTTACTCTTTCCGCTAAAGAAATTAGAGGTGTTAATCCAAACTAAACCTTTGAAATCTACAAAAATTTGATTTAAATTCTTTGGGTTATTTAGTAGGTATGCCATTCCGTACGTGTTACTCCATTTTATATTTGGGAACCCTTTTACAATGGTTTGAACCAATTTATTAGGATAAAACTGTAATCCAATTTGTTTTTGCTCATTAATAAACAAGTGCTTTAGCGTAACAATATGTTGAGATTTTGAATTCATAATGTTCAAATCTAACGCGTTAATTTAATATGAAAAAAAATAACCGTACATTTAAACGTTTAATAAACGTATAATTCAACGGCTATGAAAACATGCCCCAATTGTAATGAGCAGGTAAAGGGTAGAACCGATAAAAAGTTTTGTTCTTCTTACTGTAAATCGGTTTATCATTATCAAATATCCTTAGAAAAAAAAGAAAGCCTATTTGCAAGTATCGACAAACAGTTAAAATTGAACAGACGGTTATTAAAATGGTACAACAAAGCGGGTAAGGTAACCATTAAAAAAGAGAAGTTACTAGAGGCGGGGTTTAATCCGAATTTCTTCACTAATTATTGGAAAAACCAAAAGGGGGATGTATACCTTTTTTGCTACGAGTATGGGTTTTTTAGTAAATAAGAAACAGGCAGACCTAAGTACATATTAGTAGAGTGGCAGAATTATATGAACTCCCTTTAACTTATCCCCCATATTATTAGTTTAAACCTTTTTGTATAATAAAACGCAAAAGTAATGGGGCAAGCTTCACCCAAAAAAAGAGGTTCCTCACGAAACCTCTTTAATACAAATTCGGCCATTTACAGGACACTCTACATTCAAACTAAGAATTAACATCCACCTTCGGCAGCGCGTTTTCTCTTTTTCTTTACCGGAATTGCTTTTTTCTTTTTAGCAGGTGCGGCAGTCGTGGGTTGGCCACTTTTTAACGCGCCCATTTTAGAGATTTTGGCGTAATCGTAGCGTGCTTTTTCTGATGCGCATGGGTTGGTTATTCCTTGGTAGCAGTCAAAACCACCCAAAAGCACTTGCGTGTTAGTAAACCCAATTTGGGTGAGTAATAGCCACGGGGCTTCGGATTCTCGTTGCGATTGACCATATAGAATTACGATTCTGTTTTCATTTAAATAGCGTTGAAACAGTGTCTTATTTTCTTCATCTAAAATAAAAGCGGTAGGAATGTTTTTGGCGTTTGCCACATGCGCTACCTCATAATCATACGGACTGCGTAGGTCTATGAATAGGTATGCATTGGTATCGTTGTTTATTTTGTGAGCCATTGCCGCTGAGGTATGCTCATAGGCGGGTATTTTTTGGAGCATTTCTACGGCAGTCATTGTAAAAGGTGACTTAGGCGCTTTTCTTACCATGAGTCCAATCACCAATAGGAATCCGAAAAATAGGACGGCTATCGAGATTCTTTGCGTTTTTAATAATTCATGCATCGTGTTGTGTTTTAATGTCTATAATCCTAAGTACTAGCAACCTTCTTCGGCTGCTTTCTTGGTTTTCTTTTTAACGGTAAGCGTTTTTTTAGCTTTAGGTGCTTGTGGTTTTACGGCTATGGTAGTGCTTCCGCTACCAAAAAAGATACTTGCTCCGGTACGGAAAGCAAACAAATCAAAATCGGCCGATGAACTTAATTCACCCGGTTTTGGTGGTAGCATAATGGTTTCAAACCAATAGTTTAATCCGCCATCCATTACATATAAATTTGAATAGCCCATTTGTTTGCACAATGCCCAAGCTTCTTCAGATAGAATATCATCGTTAGAATAAAATATTACATCTTGAATATCTTGATCTAAATAGCCTGCCCAATCATCCAGTAATAAATCTTTGAATGGAATGTTAATTGCTCCCGGAATACGGTAATTGTCAAATTCTTTTTCGGTACGGACATCTACAATAAACAGCATTGGATCGCCATCAATAATTCTTTCGGCAATTTCATCGGTAGATAAATACCTATTATTAGAATGAATGTCGTTTAAAAAATGCTCTGCTGGGATTTGCGTTTTCTGTTTCATTCCGGGCAGAAATAAAAGTCCGGAAGCGATTACTAAGAATAACGCTGCGAGGAATATATATCGTTTTTGCATAATTGAAAGTCTTAAAAATTAGTATTGCACTTCTTTCACTCTTTTACGGATAAAAGAAGCGGCAGTAAAAGCAACCACAGCAAATACAGCAAAGCCAAAAGCAAAGATGTATGGGTCTACTCCAAATTGGTCCATGATGGTGACGTTACCCATGTAACCAGAAACGTAAAAGTCTTCAATAAACGGATAGATTTCAGAAAATCCGAAAATGCCTAGCCAAATACCTAAGGTGAAAATAATGCCGTCTATTTTACCAATGGCAAGAGCTGTGAGACTGGTGCCGGGGCAGAACCCGCCCATTAGAAAGCCAATACCCATAATGACGCTTCCCACTACTTGTGCATTGACATAAGTAGGTAAAACATATAGTTGGGAAAAATCTAATAAACCTAAATAATCTAGGTAAAGAAGTGATACCATAGATACCGAAACTGCGGTGATGAATACACGAACAACCACAAAGTCGTATCCGTAAAAAACACCGATTAATTTTCTGGAAGAAGAGAAGCCCGAAGCTTCGAGGATATAACCAAAAGCTAATCCTATAAGTAATGCGATGACATAGTTCCACTCGGTGGAAATAATGCCGTTAAATGTTAATGGTCCCATAGTTTTAGTTTTATTAAATCCAAAGTTTTCTAAAGAAGTAGGCAAATAGGTATGCCGTACCAAATATGCCGATCATGGTTATAAAGCCGGCTAGCGATAATACTGTTGATCCACTTAGTGCAGCGCCACTAGTACATCCTCTGGCTAACTGCGAACCTACCCCAAAGAAAAGTCCACCTGCGAGGGCAAAAATCAATCGGGTTTTGCTCGTTATATTTGGGGCGTGTTGGGTTCTAAAACCTACACGCCCTTTGATAGAGCCCGATAAAAATGCGCCTATGATAATTCCAAGGGTTTCAAAAACCAACCAGTTATTCATCGGGTTTTTGTCTTCATCTACATACTTGCTGTAAAAGTCTTGATTTTTTGCATAGGTTGGGGCTACTGCATTCACAGCCGAAACCACCGTAGCTTTTGTGCCTCCAGTAGCGCCTATGCCACGACCTGTTACGTAAAATGTGGCGGTAATGAGTAACCCTAGCATTAATCCTCCGAAATACGGATTCCAATACACGTGTCTAAATTGTTTATTTATTGCTTCCATTTTTTTCTTCTTTTAAGATTAATAAAGGTATCGTGTCAATTGGCCCGCATCAATCATGACAAACCTAAAAATGAGTCCGCCTAGCAATACGAGTAGTACCGGAATGGCTACCGGAAAATGATATCCTTTTAATTCTAATATTTCTAAAATAGCCGGAACGGCCAATCCCAGAATGACTACAAACCCAAAGAACATGACGGTGTATTGGCCACCCATTAATACTTGGGCTGCTTGGTTTTGAACCTCAGGCCCGGCATACAGACTTATAATCATGTGGGCAATAAAGAATAGTTCAAATAGAATTAATGCTAAATCAATTTGACTAAAAACCTTGCGCTCAATATGATTTTCCGATAGCCCAATAATGGCTGCGGCTCCGGTAGAAAGTCCAGATATTAAGAACAGCGGACCTAAAATGGTGGTGTTCCAAAGCGGACGAGCATTAAATGAGGATAGTAAAATACCGGTATACATTCCTAGTAAAATAGTAGAAGGAATAAGAATCCAAGCCATAGTTATACGGTAGCGATTTATCCAATCCACAATTGGACTTAACCAACTCATAGGACCTGTTCTCCAACTCCAGTACGGGAAATACTCTTTAAAATAACCGAGTACCCAAAGTACCGAAATTGGGGTAACGAGCATTAATGTCCAAGCTCCCCAAGACATGGGAGATTCTAACCGAATGGTGGCGTATAAATTCCACACATACATAATATGCGTTAAATCATACATCAATGCGGCAAGGCCAATTCCTAGCGCAAATGGAACAATGATGGGTGCTTTTTTAATCGCCCCGGTGAATACTTTCTCTTTTCCTAAGATGGTGAAAAGAGCTGCAAAGAATAGAATTCCTGCAGACAATCCGCCTAAGAAAAGATAGAGTGAGATTGGCCAATGCCATAATTCTAGGTGAGGATCCACGTGAGGAATCATTCGTCCGCTTATGATAAGTTCTTCTTTCATGTGTCTATGTTTTTGATGAATCGATTATGTGGCGCTTACAAACTTGTTTTGCCATGTTTTAAGCGTGCTTATGCGCGATTCATAACGTATTATATTAGATAGAAAATATGAGGATCGGTACCTGCCTCTGGTGCGAGCGTTTTGTGTTTTCGGGTACTAATCTTTTTAGAAATTTCACTGTTTGGGTCGTCCAAATCACCGAAATACATACAGTTGGTAGGACAAACCGCAACACATGCAGGTTGTTGACCTTTCTCTACCCGGTGCATACAGAATGTACATTTATCTACATATCCGTCTGGGTGAATGTAACGTGCATCGTAAGGACAAGATTCAATACAAGCGCCACAACCGATGCATTCATCGTGTTCAACAAATACAATTCCTCCAGGTCCGTACTGACTTGCACCCGTTGGGCAAGAACTCACACATGGAGCTTCGGCACAATGGTTACATCTTTCCGAACGTAATTCTATGGCTATTTCAGGATAAGTTCCCGATACCGTTTCTATTACCCAGTCTCTACAATATCCGGTTGGGACATTGTTTTCTGTTTGGCATGCTACAACACAGTCGCTACATCCCACACACTTTTTAGTGTCTATGGCCATTGCATATCTCATGACGCTACTGTTTTAGGTTGTTCTGTTAAGAACGTTACAAAATTCCCTCTCATTCCGGTACTACCCATTAGAGGATCCACTTTAATTTGAGTAATCATTTGGGTGTCACTCGCTCCTTTTCCGTATGCTCTAGATAGCCCTTTTTCATGATGTCCAAAACCGTGTACCATGTAAATAGAATCCCATCGTATTCTTTCAGTAACTCGTACTTGAATAGGGAAATCGGTAACCACACCATCTTGATTTTTTAACCAGATGTATTGGCCATTTTTAATTCCCCAAACCTTGGCTACTTTCGGATTTATCCAACAATTATTTTCGCCCATCAATTCAGAAAGGTTCGGGTTATTGGATGTTCTACTAAAAGTATGCATAGGTGCGCGTCCGTAAATCAAGCGATAAAAACCTGCTTCTGGTTGCACATGAGCCGTAAATGTTGGCATGGGGTCAAACCCTAATCTTTCCAACTCAGCCGAGTATAATTCTATTTTACCAGATGCGGTAGGAAGACTTATAGGTACATCGTCTGTAGTGTATAAAGGCCCAGAAGTACGCGGGAATTTTTTTACTCCAATTTTTTGCATTTCGGCTAATGAAGTGCCCATTTTTTTCAATTGCCAGTCCAATACTTCCGAAAAATCATCGTACTTAAAATAATCGGCTAACCCTAGTCGTGTTCCAATTTCTTTGGCCATCCACCAAGATGGTTTTGAATTGAATTTGGGTTTGGCTGCCGGGGCTCTAAGCGCAATAGATGGTTCTCTATTGGTAGCCGAGCGTATGGTATCGTACCGTTCTAAATAGGTGCATTCTGGCAACAAAATATCAGCGTAGCCTGTAATTTCCATTGGCATGGTATCCACTACCACCATAAACTCGATAGACTCTATGGCTTTCATTAATAATGGACGGTTTGGAATGGTATTAATTAAATTAGTACCACTTACAAACCAAGCTTTCACTTTATGTTTGGTGTCTTCTTCTGGAATAGAAGCACGAATAATTTCTTGCGTTAAACCCATTTGAGCAAAAGGATATTCTTCCCCTAGCGAATGCCATCCCCAAGCAGGTTCAGGATAAGCAGGATGTGGGAATTTAGGGACTTTTACTTTTTCTTTATTGTAAAAACCACCGCGTTTTCCCCAAGAACCTAGTAGGCCATTTAGCATTGCTACGGCTCTTTCTCTTTGGGTATCATCGCCATACCAAGTTACGTGTCGTCCGGGATGCACAATTACGGAAGGAGCGGCATCGGCCATTTCTCTTGCCGTTTTTCTAATTAAAGCAGGCGCTAAAGTGGTAACGGTATAGGCCCATTCAGGGGTGTATTGTTGCACATGCGCTTTGAGTTCTTCAAAACCCACGGTGTTGGTGGCAATGTGTTCTTTATTATATAGCTCTTCGTTAATAATTACATTCATCCAAGCCAATAGCAAGGCAATGTCGGTTGCGGGTTTAATAGGTAACCAAAATTTTGATTTTCCCGCAATGGTAGATGCTCTTGGGTCTACCGTAATAATGGTAACCCCTTTGTCAATAGCCTGCGAAACCTCTTGCACTTGGCTATTGTGCATGTTTTCACCAATGTGAGAACCTATTAAAACGAGGCATTTTGTATCGCGAATATCGGTAGGTTCGGGCGATCCAATCCAACTACCAAAAGTGAGTGAAAAAGCGGTTTCTCTAGGTCCACGACATTGTGCGTAGGCGGGTTCGCCAATGGTGTCGGAGCCAAATGCTTTGAATAGATGCTCAAAATGAGAGCCCGATGAACCGTGTTTTAATAACGCAATGCTTTCAGGTCCGTGTTTTTTAGCTACATCGCCCATTTTTAGTGCAATGAGGTCTAAAGCTTCCTCCCAAGTGGCTTCTTTAAAAGTGTCGTTTCCGTCCGTCCCTTTCACCCGTATCATGGGTGTTTTTAATCGGTCGGGGTCAGAATACATTCCAACTCCTCCGGTGCCTCTTGGACATAAGCGGCCATTGCAATGCGGGTCGTTATCGTTTCCAATAATTTTCACAATATCTCCTTTTTCATCCACATGCGTCCAAGCCGCACATTTCCAAAAACATACTTCGCAGTAGGTTGGAGTCCGTTTTAAATTAAGTCCGGTGTAATCGTTTTCGGGGTCGAAAAGTGAGGATAATGAACTTCCAAGTCCGTAACTGGATGCGGCAAGCGCTAATCCACCGGTAGAAAGTGCAGAAACCTTAATAAATTGTCTTCTGGATGTTCCCATGATTATTCGTTTTATGTATGCGTAGTGTCGCTCGTTTTTTGAATGGTGAGCAACGGTAATTATTTTGTAAAATTAGCGGGAGTACGCGTGGTAAAACCTATCAAAAATGGGGTAGGTAAACCATTTTTGTCAGCGGTGCGATGCGGCAAAATAGCCTGTCAAAAATCAGTTTTACAAAACTGTAAATTGTTGATTTAGAGCAATATGATTTCACATCGATACGTTTTACAACCTACCAAAAAAAATATTTGTTTGTATGAAATATCGGAGCGAAATAGGTGAGCAAAACGAGAAAACGAATGAAGAGAGAAATCTCCATCCATCCAGTTTTCCCGTTGTTGCATCATGGTCCTTTATTGCCTTTGAATTTTGAGCAAATGCACCTTGCGCGTTTGAAAATTCTAGCCTGATTCTCCTTTAATTTGACTTACCGGAAAGGGAGTCAAAACACCGTCCCGAAATGGTTCGGGGAGGATGATTTTTTTATGCGTATTTTCCATGATGCTTGTTTTAATCTTGTTTTTTTTTACGGAGAGAATTTCCTTCTCTTTTAACAGTATAAAATTACGGAGTAGGGGTTATTCGCCATTCGAAAAGCGGGTCGTATAAATCAGGTTTTAAGTTCGGATTTTCAGGTATTTTCTTGATGTATATCAAGTATTTTTAGGTTGTCTGACTATCTTTGTGAGCGTAAAGAAAATGAGGCTATGAGCGTTGGACTTAATACTGAATGTGAAAATTGTGAGGCTAAAAAACACTGCTATCCCGAAGGGGGCAACTTAGTTGGGTTTGAACACATGGATATACATTATGCCAAGGGAGATATGATTTTCAAACAAGGCACCATAGCTCCACATGTGCTGTTTTTAAAAGAAGGGTTGGTCAAAATTTTCTTGGAACACGAAAACCAACGACAAACCATTTGTTTGGAAAAGGAAGGCTTCATCGGGTTAGAATCAATGTATGCTGACCAACATTTTCAATACAGCGTAATGGCACTTACGGATGTAAAAGTGTGTTTGATTGAAATCAATGAGTTTCAACAACAAGTATTAGATAATGGTAATTTGGGAGCAGCCCTAATAACCGATTTGAATAAGCGTTCGCATTATTTGTATCAAAGAATTATAGCGCTTACCCGAAAACAAGCCCATGGTCGTATTGCCGATATTATGCTTTGCCTTTCCGACCGAATTTTTGAGTCCGACCAATTTACTATTCCGTGTAAGCAAAAAGAGCTGGCCGATATGGCGGCAATTTCGCCCGAAAGCTTATCGCGTATTTTGAAAGATTTTAAAGAAGATGGTGTGGTTAGTTTATCGGGTAAAAATGTTACGGTACTTAACCGACAGAAACTCGAAATGATTTCGAAGGTTTCGTAGCTTTGAATCCTTTTTCGGACCGAAAGGATTTGTAGATAAGATGAATTTAAAACGATTTGGTATTGGCATTTTGGGAATGATTGTCCTGCTGGGAGCAATTTACTTTTTTATGCCGTCTAGCGATGCAATTCCGTTTGCGGATGAAAATACGGCTGTTTCCAAAATAAACGCTTTCGTAGTAGAAGACAACGCAGGTTGTTTTTCGTGTCACGGACAAATGAGCGATATGGTTAACGCCCACGCGCAATCTGGATGTATTTCCTGTCATAAAGGAAATGGAACCGCTCGTACTGTGGAGGCGGCACACGAAAACATGGTGCATGTTCCGGGAAATTTCGCAGATATGAATACGACCTGTGGTGCTTGTCATGCCGAATCGGTAGCGCATATTGAAACTTCGATAATGGCCACTAATAGCGGATTAATAAATGTAGATAGATACATTTTTGGGGAGCGCTTGACTCCAGATGGCTATGCGCATATTACCGATATTGGTCAAACTGCGGCTGATAATCACTTGCGTATGCTGTGCGCGAGATGCCACCTTGGGAAAGAGAAATGGAACCCCGAACCGGTTAGCGAATTATCGCGTGGAGGTGGTTGCGTGGCATGCCATTTAAACTATTCAGAAAAAGCCCTAAACAGTCACCACAAATTAGCCAAGGGAGAAACGGGTGATTCGCCTCATCATCCTACCTTAGATGTGCAAATAGGAAATGAACATTGTTTTGGTTGTCATAGCCGTTCGGGTCGTATTTCTACCAATTACGAAGGGTGGCACGAAACCATGTTTAGGGTGGGCGATTCACTTCCTAAAGATTCCGTTTTTCGGGAAATGGAAGATGGTAGAGTATTTACCAAAATGGAAGAAGATGTACATCATGCTTTGGGGTTGCAGTGTATTGACTGTCATTTGTATGCGGGTATGATGGGCGATGGTACTGAGTATGAACACGAGGAAGATGCCGTAAAAATATCTTGCGAAGATTGTCATTTTGATGGCGCTCCCAACTCGGTTGAAAAATCGGAATTAACGAGTCGTGAAAAACGGATTTATGGGTACAGAAATTATTCGCAAACCAAAATGTTGCGGACCCGAAAAGACTGTTTAGCTATTACCAATAGCCGCATAGATACAGTTGGGAAATCGTTCTTAATGAGCAAGTTTACCGATGCGGAGTTTCAATTAACTTCTCCTAGTCAATTTTGTTCCAGAGCAGCCGGACATAAAGATATAACCTGTAGTGCATGTCATTCGGCTTGGGCGCCACAATGCGCGGGGTGCCATGTAGATTTTGATGCTACTGCAAGCGGTTACGATTTATTGGAAGATAAACACGTTTCGGGTACATGGGTAGAATCGGCAGGTGGTTTTTTTGCAGAAATGCCCACGCTAGGCGTGTATCGGAATCCGGGTAAAAAATCGATTACAGCAGCGGTGCCGGGCATGATAATGACGCTAGATTTGAGCAACTATCCCGGCAAATCAGCGGGAGATACAACGTGGCATCGTTTGTTTGCGCCTTCCAAACCCCATACGGTGGCTAAGAAGGGTAGAAATTGTGTTTCGTGTCATAATGATCCATTAGCCATTGGTTACGGAAGAGGCACGTTAACTTTTGTAACCGATGAGGGGCAACCGCATTGGGAATTTGAATCCGAATACGGCAACTCACCGCAAGATGGATTACCCATGGATGCGTGGATTCCATTTTTGGGCACGCGTACCGAAGGCGTTTCCACCCGATTAAATTACACTCCGTTTACCGTTACCGAACAGCAAAAAATTCTTACCGTGGGGGCTTGTCTCACCTGCCATACAGGTGAATCGGAATTAATGAAAAAGAGTTTGTTGGTCGATTTTAAAACCATTTTGGAAGCACTGACAGCAGATTGTAAATTACCCGTTTTTTAAAATAGAAAGTGCCCCGAAACTTCGAGGCACCTTCATCTTTGCTACGCACTATTTAGTAATCAAAATGGTAATTCAAGGTTTATTTTATTGCCATTATGGGATAACCTGCAAAGCGGGTTGTGATTCCCATTCGTAAAATGCGCCATCAAAAACTTTTACATTTGGATAGCCTAAGGCAGAATGCAAGGCAGCAAATTCAATAGCCGCTCGTACACTTGATTTGCAATAAATAATAATTGTTTTATCGGAAGTAACTCCTTGTGCTACGTACAGCGATTTTAATTGTTCGTCCGTCATTACTTTTCCATTCGCATCCATAATTGCTAAATATTCAATATGAATGGCATTTGGAATATGACCTAATCGTAAATCAGTTTCATTAGTGCCATTGTATTCTGCATCCGAACGTGCATCAATAATCACAAACCCATTTCCTTCGGTGGCTTTTTTAACTTCTGCTAAATCGGCTAGATATTGCGGTTGAACCTGTGCCACAAATTGCGTAGCCGGTAGGGTGGTAGTTGCTGAAGAAATAGGTTTTCGGCTGGCCTGCCATGCTTTGATGCCTCCGTTTAAAATTTTTACATCCTCCGCACCCAAATATTTTAATACCCAATAAAGTCGGCCCGAGTATTTATGCGAACCTTCATCATACACAATAATGGTATTTTGATTTGATACGCCCTTTTTTCCAAGTAAGGTAGCCATTTCAGCAGTGCTCATATTTACATAGGGCACCGGTTCGTCTACCGTTAATTCACTTGGAGGGAGATTGATAGAACCTGTAATATGAAAATCATGGTACAATGGTGCTTTTTGGGCAGAAATCAAAACCACGTTGTCATTATTCATGATTTTGGCCACCGCCTTAGCGTCTATAAAGTCGGAGGCTAGTACAAATTGTACGAGTAAAAGCCCGACAAGTAAACTAGCGATATTTTTTAACGTTTTCATGTGATTGGTATTTTGGTATTATTTAGAATAACACTTGTAATTGTAAAATCAATTGGTTGTTCAATTTGTCTTCGCCTGCTTGCGCATTTACTAATAAATAATTGGCTTGTAAACGTGTCCAATCATTAAAAAAGTAATTCACGCCCAGGGTAGTGATGTATTTAAACTGGTCATCTGCAGAAACATCCGCATCATAGTATTCGTACTTTAAAACCGGTTGTAAGCGTAATTTGGTCATGTACATGGCGGTAAAATACCATCCATTTCGTTCTACTGAACCCTGAACGGTTGTGCCCGGACCTCCGCATCCACCACCAGTGGTGTAGGAGCCATCATCTTTACCGTAAATGTACTCTCCTTGTAAAGTGAAGTGTTTCATTTTAAAGTTGGCTTCAAATCCGTAACGCAAATGAGTATCATCAGTGGTAGCAGCTTCATCTTGAGGTTTTGCTGTTCCGTAGCGAACACTACCGCCCACTGCAAGCGTTTTCTTGGCACCAAAAGGTTGGAATAATAATCGGCCCACAAAATCTTTACCGCCATTATCATCTGTAATATTCAATCCCGTTCCGTTCATCACCGCAGCTTGGTATTTGAATAAAGTAGTGTCGTTCCCGCCAAATACGATGAATCCCATATCTCTTAATGGCCCAGCTAATTCTACCACCACCTGAGATCTATTTACGGTATTCAGTTTGTGACATGGAGTTTGTAATTCTAAACTAAATGGAGATTTGTATTGCCCTATTGCAGCTTGCGCCCATTTAAATCTATTGTAAGAAATGTAAGCATCCAATAAATAAGGATTTCCCGTAAATGAAGGACTTAATTCTGCCACTACGTAGTATTGAAAATCATAAGGCACATTTCCAGTAACACCAAGTCGGGCTCGATTAAATACAAATGTATTTGCTCCGCCATCGCTAAAATTACTTTGGTATTCTGGTTGGATATAGCCAAAAACTTTGAGTCTTTGGTCGGGTGCTGCGTCCGAACACCCTTGTGTTTTACCTAGGAATGGAACCCAAATTAAAACGATTAATGCAATTATTACTTTGTTCATAACGAATGTATTAAGAAGATTAAAGTAACCCTAGCTCATGGAACCAGGGTTACTAATACTGCTACTGAACCACTGGTAGGTCAACGGTAGGTGTAACGAACTGGTGACTCTGAAGTTCGGTGTAAATCAAACCGTTAGTCCCAAATTTTAGGCTCACTGCGTTATAACCAATCACATTCAAATAAGCTGTTACCATGGATGAGGTTTGGCCTGTCCAGCAGTAAGTAACAATCGTTTTAGAGGGATCTATGTTTAGCATTTCATCGTTTGCAATCGTTAAAGGTTTAATTCGGTGGGCATCGGCAATGTGTCCGTAATGGTCCACATCCACTTGATCCCAATAATTATTGATGAAATAATTTCCGGTATTGTCTAATACTTCGGTATTTACTATTCCTTTAAAACCTTCACCTATCATATAGTTTACGCGGGTTTTTAACATTTCTTCAGCAGTTCCAGATACCGTTAAATCGGGTGTGCTATAAATTACCGGACTTGCGGTTGAAGTGGTTACCCAATTGGTATGACCAATGGCTGTAACTCCATTCACCGGCCCTGAATTTCCTTCCCAAGGAGATGCTAAATCGGCTCTCCAACCAGACATTCCCCATTTGAGTACTTTGGCTTGGTAGCCGCTTAGTTTTAACGCCACTACAGCATGTGAAGCGGTTTGCCCCGTGTAGCAAACCACCAAAATAGGTTTGGAAGTCCCAGCCGCGTCCTTCACAATGTTTGCTAATGAAGAATTCGTTGCGCCTTCAATATGGCCAGCTGTGTATGCCGCTGCATCTCTAATATCGAGAATGTCATATTGTGCTACAAAAGCGGGTACATCAGCCACTGCTGCAGGCGCAGCTACAATCCAATCGGTTAAAATGTGGTCTAAATCCATGTTGTTGGCAACCATATATTCGGTCATAACTTTATAAGAATTGCCGCTTGAAGTTGGATTGTCGACCACCTTTTTACAACTTACCGCCATGAAAAGCGGGATAATGATAATTGCTAATAACTTTTTCATTGTGCTTTTTTTAATTGTTATTTGAATAATCAGCTTTTGTCTTTTTTCGCTGAAATTTTATTTTGTTGGTTATAATTATTATGAGAACCCAAATGGCTCGAAAACGCTTTTTTTGTATTCATTGAAGGCGAATATTAATTGCCTCGTTTTGATGGTGTAAAGGTCTGATGGAAATACAATATTTTGCGTATTACGGCCTAGGGCATATATCAAATTGTTTTTACTTCTTTATCCCAAATAATTTGATTTGAATCAAATTAAGTTTTGACTTAGTTGTATTTTTGTATTGTAAGTGTATCATATGGAATGATTAACACCTTTATGCTATGGATTGTGAAACGGTTAAGGAAATAAAAAAAGGGAATTCAAAAATGAGTTATGCCGACATTTCAGGGCTAGAATTGTATGAAATGTCTTACGAAAAAGGCGAAACTTTGTTTAAGCAAGGAACCATTGTGCCGCACATTGTCTTTATAAAAAAGGGAATGGTAAAGGTGATTTTAGAAAGTAATCAGCGAAAACAACCCTTATGTATTGAAAAGGAAGGATATATAGGATTAGAGTCTATGTATAACGATAAATTTTCGCAATACACCGTCACAGCATTAACCGATGTGAAAGTAGATGTAATAGAAATTGAAAGTCTCAAAAAAGCCATTTTAGCGGACGCTTCATTTGCAGTGAGCATTCTGAAATGTGTAAATATTAGAACCAAGTTGTTGTACGAAAGAATTCTTACCCTCACTCAAAAACAAGGTCCTGGCAGAGTAGCTGATATTATTTTGTGCATGGTGGACCGTATTTTTGAAAGAGATTCGTTTTGCACTCCATGTTCGCGTAAGGAAATGGCAGAAATGTGTGCCCTTTCGATTGAAAGCATGTCTCGAATATTGAAAGATTTTAAAACGGAAAAAATTATTGAGGTAAATACCAAAACCATTACGCTACTCAACCGAAAAGAATTGGAACTAATTTCTAAGGTTTCGTAATTTTTTCTATTCCGCTAAAAAGCATGACCTTTTGAAATTGGGGTTGTGCAACGATTACTAATACTATGCGTAGCTTTCAAAAAGTAATGTTAATGATGAAATTTACCACTACCTTCTAATTTAGGCTCTTAATTTTAGTGGTTTTTCATATAGTTATTAAGTGCCCGCATCGTTTTTAGTGACCAACCTTTTTGTATTATGTTTTTTATAAAACCGGGGATGCTTCCACCCGGATCAACTTGAACCATTACCTCTAGATGTGTTTCTTTTTCACTTACTTCATCAAGTGTAAAGACGCATGTGGGTAATTTACCCCTTACTCGATTCGGTTTTTCAGGGTAGCCAGGGTGTTCTATAGATGATACGGTAACTACTATTCTATTCTTTTCTTTATTTAAAGATTTTTCTAATGTCTGTTGAAATACATAGTCACGGTTGCTAACAGGCCATGCCAATTCATAGGCTTCATAACTTAACCATTTCCCATTATCGGGATTTCCCTCGATGAGTATATTTTCAGCCATACGTTCCACCCATTTTAATCGTGCTTTAGGTTCGCATACTGCTTTAGCAATTGGAACTATCCCATAGGCAATTGTTGTTGTGCCACGAAACATTCTTATTTCTCCAGGGATATCTTTACTTTCTGTAATAGCTTTTGGACTATTATGAACTCCAGGTTCTAAAGGCTTATCATCTACTTTTATCCAATTGATTGTTTTCATATAAAAATAATTATGGTGTTTTATTGAGCATAACGTTACCGTGCCACAAGAGAAAGACTTTACTAACCCCAATTTTAAGCATTAAATATAGCTAGTGCGCCTATTGCGCAACTTACCACTTTAATGTGAATAAAAGAGGACTAAACTCTTAAAGATGAGTTGAAAAGTGATGCATTTATCGGCCATAGCATGCCACTTGAAGAAATACATGAAATTCATCACGCAAAAAGCGAAGGGTTTACATCGCTTCAATAAAGCCCATTTAAGAGTTCTAATTTTAGCTAAATCAACGCGGTGATAATTAATCAAAGTGGCTTAAAACGTCTCTATTTACTTCAGGTTTTGGGATGAAAAAGGGGTTGCGCAACGATTACTTTTGTTGTGGTCTTTTTTCATTCATTTTCAGCTAGTCCAAAAAATTCATCTAACTTGGACTCTAATAATTTTTTATCAAATAATTCAGTTTGATATTTTGAAACTAAAGCTGGAGACATTGTTCTGCTTAATGCATACTCAACAATCTTAGCATCTTTATTCTTACAGAGTATAATTCCTACACTTGGTTTTTCGTGTTCTTTTTTAACATCTCTATCTAATGCCTCCAAATAAAATTCCATTTTGCCTAAATATTCAGGTTTGAAATCTGTAATTTTTAAATCTATTGCTACAAGACATTGTAAATCTCTATGATAGAAAACTAAATCGATATAAAAATCAGTATTTCCTACTTGAACTCTATATTCTTCTCCTACAAAAGTGAAATCCTTTCCAAATTCCAGAATAAATTGTTTAAAATTCTTAATAATTGACTTTCTAAGGTCTTTTTCGGAATGATTACTTGGCAAGGCTAAAAAATCAAGTACATAATTTTCTTTAAATATTGATTCTACATTCTGATGTGTTTCTCTCAACATTGGCGAGAGATTTTTATTTGTTGTAATAACTCTTTCAAATAAACCGGTATCTATTTGTCTTTCAAGTTCTCTTTTTGTTAATCCATCTTTTATTGATAATCGTAAATAAAATTCTTTTTCAGCATCCGTATTTGTTTTAGAAATAATAGCTAAATTATTACTCCAAGTAATTTCTCTCACCAGTGGTGAGAGTTTTGAGTTGTTAGCATAAGTTTCATAAAACTGTTTCATCCTCCAAAGGTTTTGAGGTGAGAACCCTTTGGTGTTTGGTTGATTTAATCTTAAATATTCTGAAAGATTTGTTACAATGCTTTTACCCCAGTCTGAAGATCTAATTCTAGCACTAATATATTCGCCAATACTCAAATAAAGAGAAATTAATTCAGTGTTTACAGCTTTAAACGAATTTTCTTTCGCTCGCTGAATTAATGATGAGATCTCTTTAAATTGGGCTTCTAATTTCATGTTTCAAAGCTACAGATTATCTTATGAATTTCTATTGTTAACTACAAGTGAGATTAAGCCAGAACCAAATAGTATTGCCCCTCCAACAAAAGGGAATCCTGCACCAACTAAATCAGCCATATTTGCAGACCATAAAAATGGAAAACAAAATAGCATTCCAAAAGCTCCACCAATCATTGTTAGAGCCGCTAATATATTTATTGTTTTTTTATTCATAATTAAATGTTTTCGGGATTGTTTTTTAATTGACTATAACGCCACTCTATGTTTAGTACGGTTTCGAAATGCGGAGTCCGTCAGCTGACGGATGCGCTAACCCAGTTAACATTTAATTTTTATTCGTCTTGTTTGTTTTCAAAGGCACTCATGAGCTCCCCTGAAAAAAATCGGGGTCGGTTGTTTTAATTTTTATTTTCGGTCGCTAATCCCGATAGCTACCGGGACCAAAATTACACTTTACCTTCGGTGAGACTTCGTGTTAACGAACTACGAGAGAAGGACTTTATTAACCCCAATTTTAAGCATTAAATATAGCGCGTGTGTCTGTTGCGTAACGTGCTAGCTTAATGTGAATAAAAGAAGAGTAACACCTTAAAAATGAGTTAAAAAGTGATGCATTTATCCGCCATAGCCTGCAACTTGAAGAAATGCATGAAATTCATCACCCAAAAAGCGAAGGAAAATGTAAAGAAAGCGGAGCTTATTATTTTTTGGTTTAAAACCGTCTATTTCGCTTCCATAAAGCCCATTTAAAAGTTTTAATTTTAGCTAAATCAACGCGGTGATAATTAACCAAAGTGGCTTAAAATGTTTCTTTTTATCTTCGGTTTTAGATTGAAATTGGGGTTGCGCAACGATTACGATTGTTGTGGCTAGTTTTACTCTGCAATTCTTTTCTTTAAATCCATTCTTTCGTGTAATATTCTCGTGATTTCGACATATCCTTCATTAATTGTTCGGTAGAATATTATGTGTCCGTTTGCTTTCATTCCGAGTAGTTGCGTTGCAATTCCGTCATAGATTTTTCCCAAGTTTGGATTTTCGGCAATTTCTTGACAATTAGAAATTAGTCCATTGTAATATTTGTCAGCTTGTTTTTCCGACCAAATTTCAAATGTATATTCCCAAATTTTTGATAAATCCGCAACAGCTTTATTCGTTAATTTATATTCAGGCATTTGAATGCTTTTTTGCTTTTAGAGATTCAAGATGTTTTTTAGGGTCAAAATCGTGCGCAATGCCACTGTCAATTCCTTCTTTAATTGCAGCTTTTAAAGCAATCACTTTACTTTCTTCTTCTTCCAAAAGTCTTAATCCAGCACGGATGACTTCACTAACATTTTTAAATCTACCTCCTGTTATGCTACTTTGCACAAATTGGTCAAAATAATTCCCGAGTGATATTGATGTGTTTTTGTTCATTTGATTATTATTTACTTCAAATATACCAAAAATTGGTATAACAACAAAAATTTCTCAAATTGAACACAACCTTTAGTATATGGCAAGTAGGGCAGTAGAAAGCGATAAATTTTCAAGTTTGCAATAAGCCAAAGCGTTGTGTTTTTTTAAAAAAGCCAAATAAACGATTTACTTTCGGTGAGGCTTCGCGTTGGCGGACTTGCTACGAGAACAAATTTTTCAATTTTGCAATAAACCCCTTATTGGGTATAGCTCGTGTGCTTGTTGTGCAACGTACTAGCTTAGTGTGAATAAATGAATACTAAACTCTTAAAGATGAGTTGAAAAGTGATGCATTTATCGGCCATAGCCTACAATTTGAAGAAATACATGA
>TARA_R110002050_G_scaffold67636_3_pt1 | contig 25444 bp, 24 predicted proteins | sample TARA_R110002050 | Tara Oceans TARA_R110002050 (sample SAMEA4396988) | marine metagenome | biome: Polar Biome; feature: [DCM] deep chlorophyll maximum layer (ENVO:01000326); material: water (ENVO:00002006), including particulate matter (ENVO:01000060) such as... | depth 25 m
GGATCACGTCGATGTTGCCATCAACATCAGCAAATGCCGGCCTTCCCAACGGAGATGGCGGTCATGAAAACGGGACGATTCGTAGACAAAGAGGCGTCCGCGCCGATTGATCATGCCGCCACGTCAGTGGCTTGTCCGGTCCGGAGCTTCAAGATGACGGAAAAACACCATTGCATTTCCGTCACTCTGGCCTGCCGGGGCCGGTGACATTTGCCTAACCGCTCTACAGTCGCGGGGTCGGCTGCGATAAAGATGCCCTGATTGGGTCCATCCCGTCGCATTCCCTTTTGATCCGGAAAACCAACTTGGGTTTCTGGAACCATTCGAACCTCAAGTGATAGGGCTGACGCCGCTGACTGTCAATCGAGACTGCGCCATCGCGCAACCTGTCAGCGACCAATCACCGCGGAAATGCTCATCAGACGCTCAATTCCCACCAACCGGTCAAGTTCAGCGGCAATTTCATCGAGCGCCGCATCGACATCCGCACGAAAATTGGTCTCACCACCGCGAATGCCAAACTCCGCAAGCAGCTTTGCGCGATAGGCGTCCGATTCGAACAACCCGTGCAGATAGGTCCCTGACACCTTGCCATCGGGCGAGATCGCTCCGTCGGGACGGCCATCGAGATTGGTCATCGGCCGGGCACAGTCCGGACCTTCGCTGACTCCCAAATGGATCTCGTAACCCGACAATGCGACATCATGCTCGACTGAGTGCGCCTGAATGTTGCGAACGGTTTTCTCCGGCGCCATCTCGGTCTCGATATCGAGAAACCCGAGTCCTTCGGCCATTGTCTCGCCACCCTCCACCGCCTGCGGATCGCGTACGCTGCGCCCCAGCATCTGGTAACCGCCGCAAATGCCGATGATGCGGCCACCGCGGCGGCGATGAGCCTGCAAGTCCTGCTCCCAGCCCTGGCGACGAAGGTCCGCGAGATCTGCGATGGTGGACTTCGATCCCGGCAGGATCACCAGACCGGCATCAACCGGCAACCGCTCCCCGGGCCGCACGAACACCAGTTCGACCTCGGGTTCGCTCTTGAAGGGATCGAAATCATCAAAATTGGCAATCCGCGACAACACAGGAACCGCAACCTTGAGCGCCCGCGCCGTTCCCCGCGTCAGCCGTTCCAGCGCCACGGAATCTTCCGCCGGCAGTCGTGCCGCCGATTTCAGCCAGGGAATCACACCCAGGCATGGCCATCCGGTAAAGCCGGCAATCGCCGAGATACCGTCATCAAACAGGCTGACATCACCACGAAACTTGTTGATCAGGTATCCCGCGATCATCGCCCGGTCATCGCCGGGCAGGATGGTGTGGGTGCCGACCACCGAGGCGATCACCCCGCCCCGGTCGATATCACCGACGAGCACCACCGGCACGCCCGCTGCTGTCGCAAATCCCATATTGGCAATGTCGCCTGATCTGAGGTTGATTTCCGCCGGCGAGCCCGCGCCTTCAACCAGCACCAGGTCGGCGCCGTCCGCGACGCGGGCAAAACTGTCCATCACTGCCGCGATCAGCTCCGGCTTGAGCTTCTGGTAGTCGCGGCCGCGTGCATGGCCGACGACCTTTCCCTGAACCACCACCTGCGATCCGGTTTCTGACTGTGGTTTGAGCAGCACCGGGTTCATATGCACGCTTGCCGGCACCCGGCAGGCCAGCGCCTGCAGCCACTGCGCCCGGCCGATTTCGCCGCCATCATCGGCCACGGCAGCATTGTTGGACATGTTTTGCGGCTTGAACGGCATCACCTTCAGGCCATGGTTTGCCGCCAGCCGGCAAAAACCTGCCACCAGCACGGTCTTGCCGACATCCGAACCCGTTCCCTGAAACATCAACGCCTTTGTCATGGCCTCGTCGATACCACCGCAGGGGCCAGATCAAAAGGGGTGAGAAAGCTCCGGCCTTAACCATCCGCTAACCCTGTCTTCAGCCGAAATGAAGTTTCTTTCTGCGACATCTGAATTGCGACACACTGTGGCGGCTTTGATGCATCTGCGCATCTGCAATCAGCATAGAGCAGGGCCAGATTACGAGTAAGAATTCAGATTGAAATCAACGCCAACCGAAGGGACATCGCCATGCTTTATGTATTCAATTCCGCCAACAGCGTTCAGATTGCGTGGAACGGCGTGCTTCCCGTCCAGAAGGCCAATCAGAAGTCCCGTCGCGGCGTCTTGAACAGCCTCATCAGGACGCTTTCCGCAGGCTGAACCCCGCACGAGCACCTGCGCCGACACGAGTGGAAAATTGATCAGGCCGGACGTGCAAGCGTCCGGCCTTTTTGTGTATTTTTGTCCGGCTTGCAGCGACAGCAACGCCCAAATGCGAAGGCCGTCCGGACCTTGCGGTTCGAACGGCCTACCAAAAATACGCTTGGCGTCCCCGCAAAATACGCACGAGGTTCGCGAGACCCCGGTACGCAATACCTTTTCCGGGATCGTCGGGCGGTTGTCCCCCGCCGTGAGTTACCTTTAACCCGGACATCCTTACCGGAGAGTTATTGAAACCCTAAGCATTCATGAATCATGCAATTAATTCATATCGCGCGCATTCCATTTTGATCGCCGAAGATCAAGGTGCTGCTTGTGCAGGATTTCTCCGCGCGACTGTTGATTTCTGGCTCTAAGTCCTTACCCTAGAAGCAGGCATTTCATTTGGCCACCGGATTGCGACAGAGTTCCGCAAGATGGATTTGCGCCAAATGATGTCGTCTTTGCGTCCTAACCGGCGCAGCAAATGGTTTTCAATGACCAGGAGACGAATTGCCTTCAATTCCATCGGACCCGGTAGACGCAGTGACCGGGCATGCCGAACAACGGAACAACCACTGCTTTAACGAGACTGGGAGGTCTTGCATATGAAGAAGCTTCTCGCTTCCACCGTCCTCGCCGCTGGCCTTATGGGCTTTGCCGGCGCTGCATCCGCTGAAGAATGCGGACGCGTTACAATTGCGAACATGAACTGGGCTTCGGCTGAAGTTCTTGCCAACATCGACCAGGTCATCCTGTCCGAAGGTTATGGCTGCGAAGCCGAACTGGTTGCCGGCGACACCACGCCGACACTCACCTCCATGGTTGAAAAGCAGGAGCCGGATGTCGCACCGGAAGCCTGGATCAACTCGCTCCGCACCCTGCTCGATGCAGCGGTTGCCGAAGGCAAGCTGCATTACGCTTCTGAATCGCTCAGCGATGGCGGCGTCGAAGGCTGGTGGATCCCGAAGTACCTTGCTGCCGAGCATCCCGAAATCAAGACGATTGACGATGCCCTGGCTCACCCGGAACTGTTCCCGGCGCCTGGCATGGAAAATGAAGGCAAGGGCGGCGTTTACAACTGTCCTGAAGGCTGGGGTTGCCGCATCATCACCACCAACCTGTTCAAGGCTTATGGCGCTGAAGAAAAAGGTTGGGTGACGGTTGAAACCGGTTCGGCTGCCGGCCTCGACGGCTCGATCGCCAAGGCTTACGAAAGCGAAAAGCCGTGGCTCGGCTATTACTGGGCTCCGACCGCCATTCTCGGCAAGTACGAAATGGTCAAGCTTGACCATGGCGTGGAGCACAACAAGGAAGAATGGGACCGTTGCACATCGATCACCGATTGCCCCGATCCTGTGAAGAACGCCTGGTCCAAGTCCGAAGTCTACACGGTTGTCACCGACGACTTCAAAAAGCGTGCCGGCCCGGCCTATGACTACCTGGCAAGCCGCAGCTGGCCCAACTCCACTGTGAACGGTTTGCTCGCTTGGATGGCCGACAATCAGGCAACCGGTGAAGCCGGCGCTCGTCACTTCCTCAAGGAAAACGAGGACATCTGGACGAAGTGGGTGTCGCCCGAAGCGGCTGAAAAGATCAAGAAAGCAGTGATGTAACACATCGCTTTGAGTGTGGCGGGCTTGGGTCCGCCACATTTTTATCCAGACAAGCGCGGTCGGGGTGACAGAAACCGCGTCGACCTGGAGCCGGGACCGGGGGCAAGCGCTACAATGCGCATTCGTCTGGCCAATGGCAGCGATGACTTGCTGGTCGCCTGACGATCAGCCGACACTATTTTCCCGTATTTTTGGAGCGTGAATATGGATTGGCTTCTAGAATTTCCCGCCATGGACACCGACCGACTGACTGCCTTGAAAAAGACGATCGATCTCGGTTTTCGCAATTTCACCCGCGCCAATGGCGACATGTTTGAAGCGGCACTCTATCCGGTGCAATGGTTCATGTACCGCGTGGAGCAACTGCTCACCGGTTCGCCCTGGCCCCTCGTTATCCTTGGCTTCGCAATTATCGCATGGTTTGCGAGTCGCAGCGCCAAGATCACCGTCGGTGTCGTGATCACATTGCTGCTGATCGGCTATTTCGACATGTGGGAAGACACCATGAAGACCGTGGCGATGACGGTGGTGGCGACGATCCTCGCCATTATTGTCGGTATCCCCATTGGCATTCTCATGGGTCGGTCCAACCGGATTCAGGCTGTGCTCAATCCGGTTCTCGATGTGATGCAGACGATGCCGAGTTTCGTCTACCTCATCCCCGTGGTCATGCTGCTCGGCATTGGCCGCGTTCCAGGCCTCATCGCCGTGATGGTCTATGCCATTCCGCCGATCATTCGCCTGACAAACCTCGGTATCCGCCTGGTCGACAAGGATGTGCTTGAAGCGGCTGACGCGTTCGGCTCTTCCAACTGGCAGCGGCTGAAGAATGTGCAAATGCCGCTGGCCTTGCCCACCATCATGGCCGGGGTCAACCAGACCATCATGATGGCGCTCGCCATGGTCGTGGTCGCCTCGATGATTGGTGTCCAGGGTCTCGGCCTGCCCGTGCTCAAGGCAATTTCGAACCAGTACTTCACGCTGGGTATTTTCAACGGCCTCGCCATTGTCGGCATCGCCATCATCTTCGACCGCACCAGCCAGGCTTATGGCAAGCGGTTGCAGAAGCATCTGGAGGTGGTCCATGGTTGAGGAATCAGCTGAAATCGGGATTAGTGTCCGTAATCTGTACAAGATTTTCGGACCCGATCCCGAAGCCTATATCGACGCCGTCAAAGGTGGCATGACCAAGACCGAGCTCAATGACAAGCACAATCACGTGCTCGGTCTCAAGGACATCAACATCGACATGCCTGGCGGCGGCATCCAGGTTGTCATGGGACTGTCGGGCTCCGGCAAGTCCACGCTGATCCGTCATATCAACCGGTTGATCGACCCGACCGCTGGCGAAGTCATTGTCGGTGACGAAGACGTCGTCAAGATGAACGAGAACGAACTTCGCGAATTCCGTCGTCACAAGACTGCGATGGTGTTCCAGAAGTTCGCGCTTCTGCCGCACCGGACGGTTCTCGAGAATGCGGTCTACGGCCTGGAAATCCAGGGATTACCGCGTGAAGAGCAGGAAAAGCAGGCGCGGCGCTGGATTACACGCGTTGGTCTCGAGGGCTTTGAAGACAACTACCCCAACCAGCTGTCGGGCGGCATGCAACAGCGTGTGGGCCTTGCCCGCGCGCTGACCAATGATGCGCCGATCCTGCTGATGGATGAAGCCTTCTCGGCGCTTGATCCGCTCATTCGCATGGACATGCAGTCCGTTTTGCTGGACCTGCAGAAGGAGATCCGCAAGACCGTGGTCTTCATCACCCACGACCTCGACGAAGCCCTGCGCCTGGGTGATCGCATCGCCATCCTGCGGGATGGTGAAGTGGTCCAGCAGGGCACAAAGCAGGAGATCGTGCTTCGTCCAGCCGACGAGTACATTTCGAGCTTCGTGCGCGAGGTCAATCGCGGCCGGGTGATTTCGGTCGACATGGTCATGACCCCGCTTTCGGGCGAACCGAAGGGCATGCCGGTCAAATCCGGCGCGGTGCTCGAGGTTGCAGCCAAGAAAATGACCGACGCCAATGTCTCCATCGCACACGTGATTGACAAATCCGGAAAGCCAATCGGCATTCTTGATATTCAGGACGTGATTTCCGCCATGGTGACACCTGTCGATCACGAAACCGCCGACGCCTGATCGCTGTCCCGACAGACACCGGTCCGGACAGAACCGGGCGATCAACTGACACACCAAACCCCGCGGGCGACGCAATCGTCCGCGGGGTTTTTTCTTCCGCAAACGCTGCATCCCTTGCAAAGACATAAAGACATCTTTATACGACTCCCAGTTAAACAGGAGAACTCCATGCCCGTTTCCAATCCGCTTGCCGATCTGCTTGCCGAAAAAGGCGTCCTTCTCGCCGACGGCGCAACGGGGACAAACCTGTTCGCCATGGGGCTTGAATCGGGCGAAGCGCCTGAAATGTGGCTCGAAACCGCACCCGAGAAGATTACCAAGCTGCACCAGGACTTTGTCGATGCCGGATCAGACATCATTCTGACCAACTCCTTTGGCGGCACCCGCAACCGGCTCAAGCTGCACCAGGCCGACGGGCGGGTGCATGCGCTCAACAAGAAGGCCGCTGAAATCGCCCGCGCCGTTGCTGACAAGGCACCGCGCAAGGTCATCGTCGGCGGTTCCGTCGGTCCGACAGGCGATCTGCTGGTTCCGCTCGGCGCCATGACCTATGAGGCAGCCGTCGAATCCTTTGCCGAACAGATCGAGGGCCTCAAGGCCGGCGGCATTGATGTCGTCTGGATCGAGACCATGTCGGCCACCGACGAAATCCGCGCTGCCGCTGCAGCCGCGGTGCGCCACGATCTGCCCTATGTCTACACCGGCTCCTTCGACACCGCCGGCAAGACCATGATGGGCGTGCATCCGCGCGATATCCATTCGCTTGCCAAGGACATCGGCGACGGCCCGTTTGCAGTCGGCGCCAACTGCGGTGTCGGCGCTTCCGACATCCTGTCATCGCTGCTCGACATGACCGGCGCAGATCCGGATGCGGTCGTTATCGTCAAGGGCAATTGCGGCATTCCCGAATTCCGCGGCGCCGAGATCCATTACTCCGGCACGCCGCCGCTGATGGCCGATTACGCCCGGCTTGCCATCGACAGCGGCGCGCGCATCATCGGCGGTTGCTGCGGCACCTCCTGCGACCACCTTGCCGCCATGCGCGAAGCCGTCGACAACCACATCAAGGCGCAGCGCCCGACGGTGGAAACCATCGTCGAGCGCATCGGGCCGATGCGCAATACGGTTGCAGCCAACACCCCTGCCCCGACCCGCGAGCGCCGCGGCCGCCGCAGCTGAGCCAAACCACAATTCAAGACAGCAAAAAGGCCGGAGCATCAGCGCCGGCCTTTGGCTTGTCCTGGCATGACATACGGAGCTGATCAGCTCAGCCGCGGCCGTCTTGATCTTCCAAGGCTTCGATGTCGCCGCGAGCTTTTTTCAGGATTTCCAGGGCTTGTTGCGCCTGCCCGGCGGACAACCCGCCGTTTCGTACCTGACGGAACAGCGTTTTGCGCAAGGCGCGGAACTCGGCCCCCAGTGACACGCCCCGGATTTCTTCCGATGCCTCGTCGATCTGCGCATTGATCCGGTCAAGATCGACGCGGTTTTCTTCAAGATAGGCCTGCCCCTCTTCGGTGATCGAAAAGAGTTTCTTGGCGCCCTGCATCTGGGAAGACACCAGATCGGCTTCCTCCAGCATCTGCAGCATCGGGTAAATCGCGCCGGGACTTGGGCTGTAGGCTCCCTGGAAACGGGCTTCCAGCGCCTTGATGATGTCATAGCCGTGGCGCGGCTGCTCGGCGATCAGGCCGAGAACCACCAGCCGCAGCGCGCCGGCGTCAAACATGCGCTTGCCACCGCCGCCAAATGGTCCGCCACGATGACGGCCAAACGGGCCGCCACGACCAGCACCTCGTCCACCCGGCCCCTCAGGACCGGAAAAATGGCGGGCATCGCTGTGACATCTGTGTTTGTGCATTCCAAACATGGTTGGAGTCCTTTCTGTATTTCAATAACTCTTTATGCAGTATTATCTAGGTAAAGATATATCTTTTGAAAGATGCCATGGTTGAATTATCACTAGGCGGAACTCTATCCAATTGAATTTAAAGAATTTTAATTTGCGAAAATCGCGTCATCAAACAGTGTGGACCATTACGTTCGATTGACTTCGGCTGGCATTTTCGGGACACCGGCCGTCGTGGAGCGCAATCAATGCGCTCGGCGATCTGACGGGTTAGCGGTCCAGCCCTGCAGCCAGCCGCAGCAGTTGGAGAAACTCGGAGCGGTAGCCGTAAGGATCGTCACCGCGCGCATCGGAGGCGATTTTCTCGATGGCATCGAAAGCATAGGACGAGACCTGAGCGGTCCTGCGCAATTTTTGCCCGAATGCCGCAACCGCAATCGAAAAGCGAACGTCCTCCGAAGCCGCGCTGAAGCTGCTGACTTCGTTCTCCGCGGTCACCGGGATTTCCGTGAGCTTGCTTTGCGTCTCGCCCGGGGCCTTTGCCCGGATCTTGAGAAAGGCATACTCATCGCCGTACCCGGGCTCCGCCCCCGAGACAGGCGCAGGAGGTTTCGGCTCGCCATAGCGCAATTCACTGTTCAGCACCGCCGGACTTCCGACCGGGGTGATTTCATAGATCGCGGTGACCGTATGACCGGACCCGATCTCTCCGGCATCCACCCGGTCATTGTTGAAATCCTCGCGATTGAGCGCGCGCGTCTCGAAACCGATCTGGCGGTATTCGGCGATCATGTCGGGATTGAATTCGATCTGAAACTTCACATCCGAAGCGATCGGAAACAGCGACGCCGAAGCTTCCTGCACGAGCGTCTTTTCAGCTTCAGACAACGTGTCGATATAGGCAGCGACGCCGTTGCCATTCTGTGCAAGCACCTGCATCAACTGGTCATTGTAATTGCCCTGACCGAAGCCAAAAATCGACAGGAACACGCCACTCTTGCGCTTGCTCTCGATCATCGCCTTCAGTGCATCATCATCACTGGGTCCGACATTGAAGTCACCATCGGTGGCCAGCAGCACGCGATTGATCCCGCCCTTGACCGAGCTTTTTTCAGCCAGCCTGTACGCTTCCTCAAGTCCCGCAGCCCCCGCCGTCGATCCGCCTGGGCGCAAGTCATCCAGCGCATCAAGGATCTTGGCCTTGTCCGAGACCGGCGTCGGCTCCAGCACCGTTCCCGCATCGCCTGCATAGGTGACGATTGCGACAGTGTCCTCCGGTTCGAGCTTCTGGATCAGAAGCCGGAACGCCGATTTCAGCAAAGGCAGCTTGTCGGCTTCCTGCATCGATCCGGACACATCGACAAGCAGGACCAGATTGGCATGGGGCCGAGCTGCGGGCTTGAGATCGTAGCCCTTCACCCCGATATGCAGCAGCTTTGTTTCGGCGTTCCACGGTGTTGGCGTGACAGTCACCGTCGCGAGGAATGGTGTCTCCGCAGTTTCGGGAGCCGGGTAATCATAGCTGAAATAATTGACCATCTCCTCGACCCGAACCGTACTTGGATCAGGCATGGCGCCTTGTTTCAGCGCCCGGCGCACCATCGCGTAAGACGCAGTGTCGACATCGGCGGAGAATGTGGAAACCGGGTATTCGGCCACAGACTTGACGCCGTTGCTGTCATAACTCTCAACCCGGTTCCACTCGGTCTCCGTCAACGGTGAGACATACGGCTTGTCCGCATCACGAAAAGACTGCCCGGTGATGTGACCTGACAGCCCCTGTTGCGCAAGTTCGCCCGCAGACCGACCCGTTGAGCGTGGAGACATCAAGCCGTCCATGTTCCGGGACGGCTTCGCCACAGGCGACACAGCCACTTGCGGCATCGGCTCCGATGCCGCCTGATCCACGTCCTTTTGTTGCCGAACACGCGTCGATGGGCTTTCCACCGCTGTTTCGTGGTCTGCGGATTTGCCCATCTCCAAAGGCGTCAGCATATTCGGCTGCCATCCATTGTGGTCCTGGACAATCTGCCAGGTCATATAGGCCGCCGCCGGCAGGATCAGCAATGTGGCAAGCGCCGAGCCCGCTAGATATCGTTGTTTCATCAGTCCACTCCATATCGAGGATGCGATATGGGTAAGACGTCCCTCGGCAGGCGATCCTTGGGTAGCGCGTTGTTTTTCTGGCCCTGACTTGTCAAAGGCGTGAAGCGCAGCACCGAGCGCCTTGCGCTTTGCATCTTCCAGCGGAGGCGGTGCGCTGCGCGCCAGTCTTTTGAGATCATCCTCGATCATTGCTCTTCTCCGGACTTGCCCAGAAGGGTTTTCAACTGCTTGCGCGCAGTGTGCAGATGATAGGAAACCGTGGATTCCGCGCAGCCCATCACGGCGGCAGCATCGGCGTGGTTCAATTCCTCGCCGTAAACCAGAAGCATGGCATCGCGTTGCTTGTCCGGCAGAGTGCGAACCGCATCCCATATGTAGTCGCCATGGCTTGGCTGATAAGCCACGCTTTCCTCGCCGATAGCCGACGCGTGGACCGCCAAGGCCTGTTCTTTGCGCATCTCGCGGGCAATGAACCGGGCGTGATCATGGGCTGCATTGATCGTGATACGGTAAAGCCACGTCTTGAACGCGCTCTCGTTGCGCCAGCTACGGATCGCAAATCCAAGTCTCAGACAGACATTCTGCGCAATGTCCTCAGCTGCGGAGCGGTCACGGCACCATTTCCATGCTACACGATGAATGAAGGCATAGTGGCGCTCGACAAGCATGGAAAAGGCGTCGCGATCGCCAATAGACGCCCGTTCGGCCAGTTCCTGATCCGCCGGTTCTTCGATGCCGGTGCTCGATTCCATGCAGGCAAGGGTCTCCGTCATTGAATCTTTGACGATAAAATTCCGGCAATCCTTGGGTTGCCGGCCAAATAAATTTTCCGCAGGTCCCCGCTGGATTGAAGTTGCCGCTACCAGTGATTAACCGGTGGAGATACCAACGTCCATCACGTCGCTATTTGATCAACATTTCTCTGTAAAGCAAACCGGACACCGATCGTAAAACCGGATCTCCTTTTCATGGCTAAAAACCACTAGGAAATGGGTTGAGCAATGAGGAACCTCCAAATACCGGGAGTCATTCTCAAAGCAATTTGATCATTATCGGCAAGGTGGTCTTTTCAACGGCACCCCAGGCCCTCGGCCAGAGCAAGCTCCCCGGTGAGATTTCCCGCGAAAACAACACGGAAAATACTTTAGCGTGCATAGATGCAGGCGATCAATCTGCCCCCGGCATCATGGCCAGGGCCGAAGATCAGGCCCACTCCACCCAGAGCGGAAACTCCTTCACACTTGCTCCTGCATCCATTCAACAAGCCGATCCTGCACCTGCTATCCGAACCCCGCCATGTGAAACCCGACCTGCGCCCCACTGTAGCGATGCTCCCGCCCGACCGGACAGGCATCACGCGCCAGACATCCCGAACTCATGCAACCTTGCCGGCCGTCATCGGTCTTGAGATGAGTACGGCAGGCATCGACAGTGAACCCCGCCGGCCCAAACGCTTTGACCGGACAGACCGTCATGCAGGGCCTGTCCGGGCAGGCATCGCAAGGATGGATCAGGGAAACGTCAGATTCCCCGTCCTGGCTGGCGGCAACAGTCGGGTCCAGCAGCCTCACCCGTGCCTCCGGCCCAAACAGGATCGCACCGCGATACCCGTGCCAGAGACCATATTCGGGATGAATGAGCATCCCCAGCGGCGAGGGTTTCAATCCCTCAGCCAACATTGCCCACTGTTGGAACGGATGCCAGGGCCGGTCGGAAGGGAACACCGCTTCACCGCCGGCAGCCTCAGCCAGCGGCCTGATCACCGCTTCTGACCAGCGATCAAGCGGATCCTCCACATCGCGATGCGCTTTGCGCCAGGCCTCGAAGACTGGCCAGAAGCCGCCGCCGGCATGGCCAACAAGGCAAATGACCGAGACCGCTCCGCCGTTTGAGGGCATGGCAACCGCAGCATCACCGGCAACAATCCGGCCCCGGCGGCAAAGCCCGTGCTTCGCCAGCGCCGCGTCGAGCACGGCAATGCCGCTGCCCCGGCTCATCGGCGGTCGCCACCCGGCCCGTCATTTCGGAACGCAGAACGCCAGACCTCCTTGTGAATGAGGCCTGCAACTTTTTCCTGACCGCCTGTCTCCCTGGCTTTATCGGGCTGTGTTCAGGTGAAGGCGTCCGGCATCGAATCCTTGCGCATGGCCATGTATTCGAGCAACGCCGCATCGATTGCCGGGTCGAGATCCGGCGCGACATAGCTGTCAAGCCACGACCTGCAGAGCATCCGCGCACGTTCCTCGATGCGCTTTTCGCCTTCCGCCAGCCATTGCTCATAGGAATTGTTGTCGGCCAGCGACGAGCGGTAAAACGCCTGCTGGAAATTCGCCTGGGTATGGGCGCAACCGAGATAGTGGCTGCCCGGCCCGACTTCGGCGATGGCGTCCAGCGCCTGACCGGTTTCCGACAGGTCGATTCCCTCGGCAAAGCGTTGCTGCATGCCGAGCTGGTCAATGTCGATCATGAACTTTTCATAGGAACTGACCAGACCGCCCTCCAGCCACCCGGCCGAATGAAGCGCGAAATTGGTGCCTGCCAGCAGCGTCATGTTCAATGTCGAGGCGCTCTCGTGCGCGGCCTGCGCATCGGGCACTTTGGAGCCGCAGAGCGATCCGCCGGTGCGGAACGGAATTTTCAGCCGCCGCGCCAGCTGTGCCGCGCCATAGGAGACCAGTGCGGGCTCGGGCGTTCCGAAGGTCGGCGCACCGGACTGCATCGAGATCGAGGCGGCGAACGTGCCAAACAACACCGGAGCGCCCGGACGCACAAGCTGGGTGAATGCGGCGCCGGCCAGCACTTCGGCGAGAATCTGCGCCAGCGTGCCTGCTACCGTCACCGGGCTCATCGCGCCGGCCAGAATGAACGGCGAGACCACGCAGGCCTGATTGTTGCGCGCATAGACCTTGAGTGCGCCCAGCATGGTTTCATCGAACACCATCGGCGAATTGGCGTTGATCAGGTTGAGCGTCACGCAGTTCTGGTCAACGAAGTCGGCCCCAAACAGGATCTTGCACATCTCGATCGTGTCTTCGGCCCGTTCCGGCGCCGTCACCGAGCCCATGAACGGCTTGTCGCTGTATTTCATGTGGCTGTAGACCATGTCGAAATGCCGCTTGTTGACCGGCACGTCGACGGGTTCGCATACAGTGCCGCCGGAATGGTGCAGAGACGGCGCCATATAGGTCAGTTTGACGAAATTGCGGAAATCCTCGATCGTCGCATAGCGCCGCTCGCCATCGAGATCGCGGACGAATGGCGGTCCGTAGACCGGCGCGAACACGGTGGCGTTGCCACCAATCTGCACCGAGCGCGCAGGATTACGGGCATGCTGGGTAAAGACTTCCGGTGCTGTCTTCAAAATTTCCCGGCAAAGCCCCCGCGGGAACCGCACCCGTTCACCCTTCACATCTGCGCCGGCTTCCCGCCACAATGCAAGCGCCTCCGCGTCATCGCGAAATTCGATGCCGATTTCCTCAAGCACTGTGTCGGCATTGTGCTCGATCAGGCTCAAGCCTTCCTCGTCCAGCACCTCGTAGACGCCCAGTTTGCGCGTGATGAACGGCAGTGACAGACCCGGTCCGCCGCCCGATCTGAGCGCGCGCCGCGCCGCGGCGCCTTTGCCGCGCCGTCCTGCGGCGGCTTCGGGCGCTGCCTCTTGAGCCAAGTCAGTGGTGGAAAGTGTTTCTGGGTGAGCCATTTGAAGCCTGCATGATCTCGAATGGCGCACGATCGCGCCGATCCGGTCATGCTAGCCAAAACAATCCGCCGCACATTCCTCTGAGCGCCAAGCCTTGGCGCTCAAGGAATATTGCAGAAAAGTCACGCCGTCGCTTTTTCCGACATACACGTCGCTTTCAAGGAACTTTTTGCAAACAATCGACTATATCGCTATGCAAGTGGGATCTGGCGCGCCAAACCGCCGGACAAGTGCATTTTAGGGAGATACCGATGTCTGACGACGAAATCATTCTTTCCGAACTCTCCGATGATGAACTTGTCCAACAGATGCATGACGATCTGTATGACGGGCTCAAGGAAGAGATCGAGGAAGGTACCAACATTCTTCTCAGCCGCGGCTGGACACCGTATGATTTGCTCACCGAGGCACTGGTCGAGGGCATGCGAATCGTTGGCGAGGATTTCCGCGACGGCATCCTGTTCGTTCCCGAAGTGCTGATGAGCGCCAATGCCATGAAGGCCGGCATGTTCATCCTGCGACCGCTGCTGATCGAAACCGGCGCGCCGAAACTCGGCAAGATGGTCGTCGGCACCGTCAAGGGCGACATTCACGACATCGGCAAGAACCTCGTCGGCATGATGATGGAAGGCGCCGGTTTTGACGTCATCGACCTCGGCATCAACAACTCGGTTGAAAGATATCTCGAGGCGATCGAGCGCGAGCAGCCCGATATTCTGGGCATGTCTGCGCTGCTGACCACCACCATGCCCTACATGAAGGTCGTTATCGACACCATGAAGGAAAAGGGCATCCGCGACGACTTCATCGTGCTCGTCGGCGGTGCGCCGCTCAATGAGGAATTCGGCAAGGCCGTGGGCGCCGATGCCTATTGCCGGGATGCAGCCGTTGCGGTCGAGACCGCCAAGGAACTGATCAAGCGCCGCCACAATCGTCTCGCCGGAGCCTGAGACCAGCTCTCAGCAACAGCGGGCGCGCATCCGGTCGGAAGCGCACATGTCGCTGCTCGACGCGCAAATGCTGCATGGCACAGGAACTCAAATGGATCCATTCGTGTGCCTGTGCGTCAGTTGATCGAGTCTTGGACCGCATCGACTGACTGATTGACGTCACGGCCTACGCCGCGAATAGTGTTCGCACAGGATGCAAGCGTCATTGCGAGCAACAGGACAATGGAAATCTTGGTGAGGTTCATTGGTCTTTACCTTTTGCGTTGAGATCCGCGCCGGTTGACCCTTCACCGCAGACAAGGCCATTTGATGTCAATGTCCGAGAATCAACCAGAACGAATCGGAAAAAGAGTCCGCGTCATCGCTTGCGGAATGATCGCGCGCGAAGTTCTGGCTGTGAATGCGCAACTCGGCCATGACCATATCGATCTCAAATGCATCGATGCCAATTACCACCACTATCCTGATCGTATCGCGCCTGCTGTCGATCAAGCCATTCGCAAGTCCCGCGAAGAAGGCTACGAGCACATTTTCATCGGCTATGCGGATTGTGGCACCGGCGGCGAGCTCGACAAGGTCTGCGCCGCCCACGGAGTCGAACGGATTGAAGGGCCGCACTGCTTTTCATTCTACATGGGCAATGCCGCTTTCGAGGCCGCGGGCGACGACATGATGACGACGTTCTTCATCACCGATTTTCTCGCCCGGCATTTCGAGGCCTTTCTGATTCGGCCACTCGGTCTCGACCGCTTTCCAGAATTGCGCGATACTTATTTCGGCCATTACGAGCGGGCGCTGTATCTCGCCCAGACCGACGATCCGGAACTTGAGGAAAAGGCCCGCGCGGCGGCGAGGCGTCTCGGGCTTCGTTTTGAACTGCGCCGCACCGGCTACGGCGACCTGACCGGAGCCCTCGCACAGCTTTGAATTTCAAAGCCGGGCCTTCCCTCCGTGCGACCTGCCCCTGTATTTTTTCACTCGTTGCCATATTTTTTAAGCAATCCGTGCTTAGATGTAGCGAGATCGAAATCAAGAGTATTGCCCGTGAGTGCGCAAACCGCTGTATCGCCAGTTCCCTCCATCGCCGCAAGCGAACACAGACCCCCTGAAAAGCTGTCGGATCTGCTAGAGCGGCTGGCACGCGAAGCAGGTGAGCGCGTCAGCATGGGTGAGATCGCCAATGCGCTGAACGACCGCTCGTTCGGCGCCTTCCTGCTGGTCTTTGCACTGCCCAATCTCATCCCCCTGCCACCGGGCGCCACCATGGTTCTGGGGCTGCCGATGGTGTTCGTCGCCTGGCAGATGGTCATTGGCTACCAGAAGGTATGGTTGCCCAGGACGCTCGCCAACTACACCGTCGACCGGGCCACGTTCCAGCGTATGGTTACACGGGTCTCGCCCTGGCTGCGCAATGCCGAAACCTGGGTGCGCCCCCGCAACTGGCCGCTTGACGGCCCGATCCGCGAACGTCTGTTCGGGGTGTTTTCGCTGCTCCTGTCGATCACCTGCGTGTTGCCGATTCCCTTTGGCAACTGGTTGCCGGCTTTTGCCGTCGCCATTCTCGGCGTGGCCCACACCGAACGCGACGGCAATTGTCTTGCATTGGGTGTTATGGCCGGAATCGTCTCCATCGTGGTGGCCGGTCTGGTGCTCGCATTCACCGGGGCAGTGCTGATCCGCCTGTTCTGATCTGGTTACATGCGGTGCTCTGCTACCAGATACCGGTTCGCGCCTTGAAATGACCGAACCCCAGAGAGCCGCAGGATCTGCCAGTGTTTGAGAAAGTACCTCATTCCCTTCGATGACACCCCCACATGGTCCGGAATTGGACAACAACCGTCGCCCGGCGGGCTGATCTTCCGGCGCTGCTGCTGAAACCATCGCGACTTTCGTCTGTTCACAAAAACCTGGCGCCTGGCGTAGTCGGTTCTTAACCAAGGCCATGTTAGCGTCATGCTTTTGTTCCGATGGAAACCGCATGACCAAGACACCGAAAATCCTCGTGATCACCGCTGGTGGCGCCTATGCCTGGGTTATCGTCAACGCCCTGGCTATGCGCTTTTCCGGTACCGAAGTGCTGCTGGAGAGCTCCGAATCAAAGAGCGTCTTTCTGAAACGCCGCGCCCGCAAGGTTGGCTGGGTTCAGACCGCCGGGCAGTTTTTCACCATGGCAGTGTCACGCTTTGGAAAACGCCTTGCCCAGGCGCGCACGGACGAGATCGTCGCAACCCACGACCTGATCATCGAACCGCTCCCCGGGCTGCCGGTGAAATCCGTGTCTTCCGCCAATGGTGCCGATTGCCTGGATCTGATTGCCACGCGCAAGCCGGATCTGGTTTTCCTCGCCGGATGCCGGATGCTGTCGAAGGCGACACTGGCGGCCATCCCCTGCCCGGTGTTCAACTACCATTCCGGGATCAATCCAAAATATCGCGGATTGGCTGGCGGCTGGTGGGCACGCGCCACCGGCGACCATGAAAATTATGGCGCCACCGTGCATCTGGTCGACGCAGGCGTCGATACCGGCGACATCGTGACTCAGGCCTTTCTCAAGCCCGATCCGCGCGAATCCCTGCTGACCGATTCACTTGCCATGGCCGCAGGCTCCCGCGAGATGGTCGTCCGCGCCGTGGAAGATGGCCTGAGCGGGACGCTCAGACCTGAATCAAGCCTGCTGCCCTCCGTGCAGCGGTTCCATCCGCCGATCTGGACCTATCTTACAACCGGACTGGTCAAGGGCGTCTGGTAGGCGTTCGCCCGCCCGGATTTGACCACGTTTGTCATCCGGATTACCTCCGTCATGATTCAGGTCGCTTTTGATGTGCCGCACGTCGTCGTTAGCGAAGCGGCCAAAAATCCCCATGCGCATTGTAACCAACAAGGAGACCAACATGGCCAACCGCATCATCGTCTACTGGCGTGACATTCCCGCCCAGGTGATCATCAAGAAGGGACGCGCCACCGCCAAGCGGGAGCTGTCTCTCCGGTTCACCGAAGCGATCGATATGTGCGCCATGCGGACCGGTGCCGCCGAAACCGGTGACTATCTTGCCGAATGGCGGCGCGCCGACCCTGTGGAAGTTTCCGACGATCTTGAAGCCGAGGCCGACAGGGCCACGGTCGAGCTTGAAACAGCCTACGACAAGGAGCGCCTGGTGGCACTGGTCAAGGGCGGAGGCAGGGAGAGCCATGGCTGACGAACCGACGAAACCGACACAGGCAAGCCTCAACAAGAAGGCCGCGACAAAAACGGCCTACAAGCCATCACGCGTTTCGGCCACCGGCCGGAGCGCGCGCCGCTTCGCCATCCGCCTGTGGTCTGTGCGTCACGCACGCTCGCTCGAGTGGTTTTACGCACGCTTCGCCGACGCCTTTCTGGCGCTGCATCCGTTGTGGAAGACCGTGGGATACCAGCGCGCCGAGGGACCGGTCAAATTCGTCGAGAAACACGTCAAGGGCTTCCTTTTCGACTGCCGCATGTGCGGCCAGTGCGTGCTCTCGTCCACCGGCATGTCCTGCCCGATGAACTGCCCCAAGCAATTGCGCAACGGTCCCTGCGGCGGCGTCCGCGCCAATGGCCATTGCGAAGTCGAACCCGATATGCCCTGCGTCTGGGTGCAGGCATGGACCGGCGCGCAACAGATGAACGGTCGCGACAACATTCTCGGTGTGCAAAGACCGGTGGATCAGTCGCTGCGTGAAACCTCATCCTGGCTGCGGGTCACCGCCGCTGCCGCCGCCAACCGTGAAGCGACCGCTGACTTGAGAGCCGCGCAATGAGCCAGGACGACACCAATCCGCTTGATCCCAGCGCCCTGCTCGAACCGCTGCCCGGTCATTCCTCGCTGGGACGACTGGAGCGAATTCTGCGCCGCGGCGAATTCGCCGTCACCGCCGAACTCAACCCGCCCGACAGCGCCAATGCGCACGATGTCTATGAACGCGCCGCCATCTTCGACGGCTGGGTCGACGGCATCAACGCCGTCGATGCATCGGGCGCCAACGCCCACATGTCATCGGTTGGCATCTGTGCCCTGCTGACCCGGATGGGCTATGCCCCGATCATGCAGATTTCCTGCCGCGACAAGAACCGGATAGCCATCCAGGGAGACGTGCTCGGCGCCTCGGCGATGGGGGTGCAGAACATCTTGTGCCTCACCGGCGACGGCGTTCAGGCAGGCGACCAGCCCGGCGCCAAGCCGGTCTTCGATCTCGATTGCATGTCGCTTCTCGAAGCCATCCGGATCATGCGCGACAATTCGAAATTCCTGTCGGGCCGCAAGCTGACCAGCCCGCCCACCGTGTTTCTCGGCGCCGCCATCAACCCATTCGCCCCGCCGCATGATTTCCGCCCGCACCGGCTGGCCAAGAAGATCGCCGCCGGCGCCCAGTTTGTTCAAAGCCAGTATTGCTACGACGTGCCCATGTTCCGAAAATACATGCAGCAGGTGCGCGACATGGGTCTGGACAAGGAATGCTTCATCCTGTGCGGCGTCGGTCCGCTGGCCTCGGCGCGAACCGCCAAATGGATGCGCTCCAATGTCCCGGGCGTGCATATCCCGGATGCGATCATCAAGCGGCTCGAAGGCGCAGAGGATCAGAAGAAGGAAGGCAAGCAGCTCTGCATCGACATCATCAACGAGGTCAAGGAAATCGACGGCGTCTCGGGCATTCATGTAATGGCGTACCGGCAGGAAGAGTTCGTCGCCGAAATCGTCCACGAATCAGGTGTCCTCAAAGGCCGCAGGCCATGGCGCAAGGAACCCAATGCAGTTGACGAAATGATTGCCGCCCGCATGGAGGAAATCCTCGATGAACCCAAGCAAATGCCGCATGAACTCGCTGGCGCGGTGGGTGACGCCGACACCGGCGAGTGACCCCGGAGGCTTGCATCGCACGTGGAAAATCTATAACGATATAAACAAATCTTTATGTCTTCTCTGCAAGGATCGAACATGACCCGGACTATCGTCGCCTCCGCCACCCGCGAAGTCATCATTGGCTTCGATCAGCCCTTCTGCGTCATCGGCGAGCGTATCAATCCGACCGGACGCAAGAAGCTCGCCGCTGAAATGATCGAAGGAAATTTCGAAACCGTCATCAGGGACGCACTGGCGCAGGTCGCCGCCGGCGCCACAATGCTTGACGTCAACGCGGGCGTTACTTCGGTCAATCCCAATGAAACCGAGCCGGGTTTGCTGGTGCAGACCCTTGAAATTGTTCAGAACCTGGTTGATGTGCCGCTGTCCATCGACAGCTCAGTGACTGCGGCAATCGAAGCCGCGCTCAAGGTTGCCAAGGGCCGGCCGCTGGTCAATTCGGTCACCGGCGAGGAAGAAAAACTCGAAGCCATCCTGCCGCTGATCAAGAAATACGACGTGCCGGTGGTGGCCATTTCCAACGACGAGACCGGCATTTCCATGGACCCCGACGTGCGCTTCGCGGTTGCCAAGAAGATCGTCGAACGCTGCGCCGATTTCGGCATTCCCGCCCATGACGTGGTGGTCGATCCGCTGGTCATGCCGATTGGCGCGCTCGGTGACGCAGGCCGCCAGGTCTTTGCGCTGCTGCACCGGCTGCGTCATGAGCTCAAGGTCAACACCACCTGCGGCCTGTCCAACATCTCCTTCGGCATTCCGCACCGTCACGGCATCAACGCCGGCTTCATCCCGATGGTGATCGGCGCGGGCATGACCTCGGCGATCATGAACCCCTGCCGTCCGCAGGAAATGGAGGCCGTGCACGCCGCCAATGTGCTCAACGGCACCGACCCCAACTGCATGAACTGGATCAAGACCTACAAGGATTACCAGCCGGTTGTCGCCGGCTCTGTGCCTGCTCCGCAGTCAGCGGCTTCCTCGGGCGAAGGCGGCGGTGGCCGCCGTCGCGGCGGACGTGCAGGCCGGTCCGGAGGAGCATGACACAGCCATGAGCGACCATCTTGTCCTGTTCATGCCGTCGGGCAAGCGTGGCCGCTTCCCCACGGACACTCCGGTGCTCGAAGCCGCGCGGCAACTGGGCGTCCATGTCGAGAGCGTCTGTGGCGGTCGCGGCATTTGCGGGCGCTGTCAGGTCGAGGTGCAGGAAGGCGTCTTCGCCAAGCACGGCATCACCTCGTCCAACGAGCACATTACGCCGTTTGGCGGCAATGAAGTGCGTTACGCCGAAAAACGCGACCTGAAGCCAGGACGAAGATTGTCCTGCACAGCCCGGATCCTTGGCGATCTGGTCGTTGATATTCCGCAGGACACCGTGGTCAACGCGCAGGTTGTGCGCAAGGATTCCGATGGCCGCGTGATCGAACGCAATCCGGCAATCCAGATGTGCTACGTCGAGATCGAAGAGCCCGACATGCACAAGCCGCTCGGCGATCTTGACCGGTTGCTGATCGCAATCGAGGCCGACTGGGGATTCAAGAACCTGCAGATCGACACCTACCTGCTTGGCCAGGTGCAGAAGATTTTGCGCAAGGGTGACTGGAAGGTCACCGCAGCGGTGCATGAACCGGTGCAGGGGGGACAAGCGACACTGGTGGCGCTTTACCCGGGGCTGAAAAACGAGGCCTACGGCATCGCCTGCGACATCGGCTCCACCACCATCGCCATGCACCTGTCTTCGCTCCTATCGGGCCGTACACTGGCGTCCTCCGGCACATCCAACCCGCAGATCCGCTTCGGCGAGGATCTGATGAGCCGCGTCTCCTACGTGATGATGAACCCCGAAGGCCGCGAAGGCATGACAACGGCCGTGCGCGAAGCCCTCAATGGCCTGATCGACAATGTCTGCAAGCAAGGCGAGATCGAGCGGACCGATATTCTCGACGCGGTGTTTGTCGGCAATCCGATCATGCACCATCTCTTCCTCGGCATTGACCCGACCGAGCTTGGCGGCGCACCCTTCGCGCTTGCCGTGTCCGGTGCAGTCAACATCAAATCGTCCGAGATCGACATTCCGCTCAACCCGGGCGCCCGGGTCTACATGTTGCCCTGCATCGCAGGCCATGTCGGCGCCGATGCGGCTGCGGCGACACTCACCGAAGGCCCGCATCGTCAGGATGAGATGATGCTGCTGGTCGATGTCGGCACCAACGCCGAAATCGTGCTCGGCAATTCCACCCGCACGGTCGCCGCCTCATCGCCCACGGGCCCGGCCTTCGAGGGTGCGGAGATCTCCTGCGGCCAGCGTGCGGCACCCGGTGCCATTGAGCGCATACGCATCGATCCGGTCACCTTCGAGCCGCGCTACCGGGTCATCGGCATAGACCCCTGGTCCGATGAACCCGGCTTTGACGAGGCTGCGGCAAAAGTCGGCGTCACCGGCGTCTGCGGCTCCGGCATCATTGAGATCATCGCCGAGATGTACCTCGCCGGCATCATCACCGAAGACGGCGTCATCAACGGCGATCTGGCGGCGCAAAGCCCCCGCGTCATCAGCACCGGCCGCACCTTCGCCTACCTGCTCAAGGATGGCGAACCCAGGCTGATGGTGACGCAAACCGATGTCCGCGCCATTCAGTTGGCCAAGGCCGCGCTTTATGCCGGGGTCAAACTGCTGATGGACAAGCAGGGCATCGATCATGTCGACCGTATCGGCCTCGCCGGTGCCTTTGGCTCCTTCATCGATCCCAAATATGCCCTCGTGCTCGGTTTGGTGCCCGATTGCGACCTGGACAAGGTCAAGGCTGTGGGCAACGCGGCCGGAACCGGCGCCCGCATGGCGCTGCTCAACCGTGATCACCGCCGCGAAATCGAGGACACAGTCACCCGGATCGAGAAGATAGAAACCGCGCTGGAGTCGAAATTCCAGGAGCATTTCGTCAATGCCATGGCGTTCCCCAACAAGGTCGATGCGTTCCCGAAGCTCACCGAAGTGGTCAAACTTCCCGAGCGCTCGGTGGACACCGACAAGGCCGACGGCATCGAACCCGGTGCCGGACGTCGGCGCGGAGGGCGGCGCCGCGGCTGATGCAGAATCTAGAGCGCCGCACACCCAATTGGTTGTGCAGCTGCTGCAGCCACTTTTGCGTGAGCCGGGCGGTCACCGCTCTTTACCCGAATCATGGTTGGGGTTACCGAGTCTGACGTGCCCGCCCTGATCCGATCACCGCTGTTTGTTGTTCTTGCTCTCTGGGCTGCCGGTCTGGGAGCTGCCGCGCAATTCGCCAAGATCGTGGTGATCTTTCCCGAACTGCAAGCTCATTACGGCCAGTCTGGTGCGGCTTCGGGCTATCTGGTCTCGCTGATCTCCGTTGTCGGCATGCTGCTGGGGCTGGTGGCGGGTGTCATCGCCATCCACATTGGCGTCCGTCGGCTGTTGCTGTCGGGTCTGATGCTGGGCGCAGTCATTTCGGCCTGGCAGGCGACCCTGCCCGGATTCGAATGGATGTTGGCGAGCCGAGTGCTGGAAGGTCTGTCACATCTGGCAATCGTTGTCGCCGCCCCGACCCTGATCGCGCAATTGACGCCGCCGCGACGCCAGAGCATGGCGCTCACCCTGTGGGGAAGCTACTTCGGCGTGGCATTCGCCGGCCTGGCATTGGCCGCGCCATCGATCCTTCAACATTTGGGGCTTAGCGGTCTGCCGGCAATCCATGCCGTCTACATGATTGTTTTGGCAGCCCTGCTGGCCGCAGTGCTACCCGCCGGGGACCACAGCAATGCGCCGCCATGGCCCTCGCCTGGCGACATCATCCGCCGTCATGTCTCTGTCTATTCCTCACCGTTCATCGCGGCCCCGGCGCTGGGCTGGCTGTTCTACACTCTCACATTCGTTTCGATGCTCGCTGTCCTGCCGTCCATGGTCGACCCGGCATCACGCCCGTTTGTCACCGCCGCCATGCCTCTCGCCAGCATCCTGTCTTCCATGACCTTCGGTAACTTGCTGCTCAGGCACATGACCGCGGTCTCGGTCATTAACGCCGGGTTCGCGATCGCCATCGGACTGGTGCTGGTATTCCTGCTGGCAGGCCCGGATCCATGGCTGTTCATTGCTCTGTTTGCCGCCCTGGGCCTGGTGCAGGGCGCGAGCTTTGCCGCGGTGCCCGAGCTCAACGCCTCCCTGCCCGACCGGGCGCTGGCCAATGGCGGCATCGCGCAGACCGGCAACCTGGGCAACGCGCTCGGCACACCGGCTCTCCTGGCCATCGCTTCCACAGGCGCGGCAGCCGGTCTGCCCGCACTGCTGATCGGCTGCTATGCCGGCGCGATTGCCGTCCATCTGTCGCTGGCGCGCAGCCGGGCCAAAACGACAGTTGCTTCAATTTCGGAAACCTGATGCGAGCCCGAACTTACTCCGGCCAGATATATTTGCCGCGCGCCCAGCCGAGCTCAGCGTCATCTGTCATCAACTGGCACCAGACATAGGCCTTCTTCATCTGCGCGTATTTCCACTCGACGCTGCCACCTTCATCGATCCGGAACGAAACATTGGTGACGATATTCTTGCAGCGACCGGTCAGGCTGATCGTGTGGTTGAGCCCGTAGGCATCGATGACTTGCGAATTGGCGCCCGGCCATTTGCGGATGTTGAGCGCATCGTCGGGCGAAATCGCCGTTACGGTGCCGGCGGTAAACGCCGAACTCATCGCCGGAACGGTGGCAGTTGCAACAAAACCTGCCGCCACAGCCAGCACAATGTGAATGGATGTTTTCATGATCGTCTCTCCCGGACAAGCGCGGTGTTGAAATGCGCCGGTATTCGCAAACTAGACACATCCTGCTGTGCACTGCCTGAATGGAGCGTTCAGGCGATATTCATTCCAGCGCTGTCAGCTCAAGCATCAAACGATCCAGTCTGGTTGAAACGTTCAAAACCCGCCCGAAAATGATCGCTGAGCGCACAGACCTGCGGCGATGGGTCGGCGCCAACCTTGAGCAGCAGTTGATATTCCCCGGGTGCCGGAAGTCCGCAGTCCTCGTCGAGAAGCTGGATATCCGGCCCGATGAAACTCCGCCCCAACGGCGCTACCGCGAGATCGGCCAGTATTGCCGCCCTCTGCCCTGCCATATGCGACGTCATGAATGCGACCCGGTATGCCCGGCCAACCTTTTCCAGCGCCGAAAGCGCATTCTCCCGCCACACGCACCCCTCATCCCACATCGAGACAGGCAATGGATCCATCAGGTAAGCCTGCCCGCCCCTTGCGCCGGCCCAGACGATGTCGTCGGTCATCATCACTTCGCCAGGAGCAGGCGTCTGGTCTTTCATGCAACTGACCAGCGCGATATCGATATGGCCCGACGCAAAGCGCTTGAGGAGGCTGGCGGACTGGTCAATCACCACATCCACCACCACCGAGGGATGCGACTTGGCGAACAGCTTCAGCACTGAAGGAAGGACGGCCTCGCCATAGTCCGATGGCGATCCGATCCGGACAACGCCCGATACGTCGGAAGTGACAAAGCGTGATATCGCTTCCCGGTTGAGAGCAATCAACCGCCGTGCATAGCCCAGCAGCACCTCGCCGTCATGGGTCAGCGCCACATTCCGGGCGTCACGCAGGAACACCGAAACCCCCAGTTGCTCCTCCAGCCGCTTGATCTGCATGGAAACTGCCGACGGTGTGCGGTAGATACGCGCCGCCGCCGCGGTGAAGCTGCCGGTTTCTGCAATGGCGACAAAGCTGCGCAACACGTCCGGATCCAGCATCAGCAGCGGGTGATTGAGAGGTGCGTTCATATCATTCAATTCCATTGATCGTTCAGGTCAATTCATTTCGTTTGATTGAAAAATGCTCCTGAGCGATGCTGTTGTCAATCCAGTCTGACTGGTCAACGTCGAATAAGGAGACACTTTGATGTTCGGTCTTTCCCACATTGCCCGCCGT
>TARA_R110002050_G_scaffold847_2_pt1 | contig 25439 bp, 25 predicted proteins | sample TARA_R110002050 | Tara Oceans TARA_R110002050 (sample SAMEA4396988) | marine metagenome | biome: Polar Biome; feature: [DCM] deep chlorophyll maximum layer (ENVO:01000326); material: water (ENVO:00002006), including particulate matter (ENVO:01000060) such as... | depth 25 m
GCCATTTCCCGTTAATTTAATACGTATGATATAAAATCAGATGACTACACAAAATGCACTAACGTTTAGACCTTTAAAAGAATATCATTTATCCCTTTTGCAAGAATGGTTAAATAAACCGTACGTAAATCCTTGGTGGGGAAACAAGGTGTGGACACAAGAAGATATCGGTAAAAAATATTTGCCTTATACAATCCCAAGTTCAAAAGTTAAGGCGCATGTTATTGAAATGGACGCTGCGCCAATTGGGTATATTCAATATTATGCCGTAAGTGATTTTCCAGACAATCTTCCATTTAATGTTGATCTAACAATGTCAGGGATTGATTTTCTGGTTGGAGAAAAGGACTATCTGGGAACTGGGCTTGCTGCTTTAGCGATCACCCAATACATCAAAGAAATTATTCCGCCCCAATTTACAAAAATTATTGCAGATCCATCTGTTGAAAACCTACGCTGCATTTCTTTTTTAAAAAAATTAGGGTTTGTTGATCTTGCAAAAAATAAGGGTGGGCATTACTTGCAGATTACAAGATAAACAGGGTTTACCCAGTCTACAAATTTCGGCCCATATCTAGGAATTTTTTGCGGCGTTGGGTGACGATGGCTTGACCATTTAATTTTTTAAGGTTTGTTAATTCTTTTTGCAACGCATTATTAACACTTTTGAAAATTTCTTTATGATGACGGTGCGCCCCCCCCAAAGGTTCAGTGATAATACCATCAATAACTTTCAGTTTATGCAAATCTTGGGCTGTTAATTTTAATGCCTCAGCCGCATCTTTTTTTCGATCCGCACTGCGCCATAAAATAGAGGCACAGCCTTCAGGTGAAATAACGGAATAAACAGAATGTTCCAGCATTAAGACGGAATTGGCCGTGGCAATCGCAATGGCCCCACCGGACCCCCCTTCACCAATCACAACAGAAATAATGGGTACTTTAAGGCCCAGACAAACATCAATTGATCTGGCGATGGCTTCGGATTGTCCACGTTCTTCGGCCCCAATCCCTGGGTAAGCCCCGGCGGTGTCAACAAATGTAATAACAGGAATATCATATTTTTCAGCAAGCAACATTAAACGCTGGGCTTTGCGATAGCCCTCTGGTTTTGGCATGCCGAAATTATGTTTCATACGGGATTCCGTATCAGCCCCTTTTTCTTGCCCTATAACCATAACAGGATTGCCATTAAATTTTCCAAAACCCCCAATGATGGCAGCATCTTCGGCAAAGTTGCGATCCCCCGCCAATTCAATGAAATCTTCGATAAGGTCTTTAATGTAATCTTTGGTATGGGGGCGCTCTGGATGTCTTGCGACTTGAACTTTTTCCCAGGCAGAGAGCTTGCTGTATTTTTGTTTCAAAAGCTTATCAACTTTATTTTGCAACGTTGATATTTCTTCGATAATATTCATTTCTTCCCCACTGGCCATGTGGCGAAGTTCTTCAATTTTTGTTTCTAAGTCGTGAATTTGTTTTTCAAAATCTAATGTCAGCATTGGGGCTCCATAATTCTTGTGTTATATCAAAGATACTTAACACTGGCACGTCGTTATAGTGCTTTTAACCTGCGAGTTGTAGGCATCGTCTCTGAGGCCTTGTGCCATCATTGCTATTTTTGCTATATTCAACCAAAGTATGCCATAATAATCAAGTACTTAATAACATATCAAAGGCGAAAATGGAATTATAAAGTGATACTGGATTTATTTACATCATTGGAAGATATTGGAAAAACTTTAAAAGTAAGGGTCACGGCAAAGGCTGCCCATAATCGTGTAAAGATGGAAATTAATCCAGAGACAAACCAAAGATTGTTTCGTGTTTATGTGACTGTCGCCCCAGAGGATGGAAAAGCAAACGAGGCTGTTTTAAAATTATTGGCAAAAGAATTAAATCTTTCAAAATCATCTTTAGAAATTAAATCAGGACATAAGATCAAAGATAAGATTATTATAATTAAGACTTAGTCCCGTGGTTTTGACGATAGTACTTTGAAATCACAAGCAACGAATTAATCGTTAAAATCATAAGACCCGCCATCCATGTTTGCCAAAGCCCAAAGCTAATAAAGAAAATCGTTAAATAGCTTATTAAGACAGCAAAATAAACACTTCGTAATATTTTATCTTTTTGATTTTCAATGAATTCAAAGACCTTCCATAATAGCATCAAGAAAATAAATAGGCCAATAATACCAAGTTCCACATAAATTTGAATAACACCATTGTGGGGGTGGGATGTGAAAATGGCGCTGGATTTTTTGCACGGGGGTGTTAATTCAAATTCAATTGAAGGAAAAGATATGAATTTGGGTTTTAATTGGCGAAAGCAGATTTCCTGCCCCCCTTTAACAGTCGTTGAGTAATCAAAACCATTGCCAATTAGTTTTTTTTGTTGCGTATCATTTTTCTCCACCATGCCATTCCATATGTACAAACGATGTTGATAACTGGTGGCAAGATAGATGATTTTATCATGGTATTTGCCTAAAAGATGGCTTTGGGAAACAAGAATAGGAAGGACAACAGATAGAACAAGAACAGTATATTTCGCAATACGAATCCAATTTTTTGATAAATGGGCAAGTCCATACGCAACAGAAGAAAGAAAAAAGGCAAGCAAGGCAGCGTTCGGTTCTGTTTTAGTCAGAAGGAAAAGCAAGGGAAAGAAAAGGCCAATGAAATAAATGGCTCTAAATTTTTTCGGGTACTTTGTCTGAAGGAATAAGATGGTCGGCCACAATAAAAATATCAGTATCACAACGGCATTAATATAAAGTCTTTTGTTGAATATATCGGTTTTTGTATATAGTACGGAAACCCAATGTGGCCCAAAAACTTCGAAAGCCATATAGGCAAGAAAAACAATGAAGGACGCAAAATATAATTTTGTATATTTTTGAACATCTTCTTTTTTAAAGTTTTGAAAGGCAATAAATGTTATGTGCCCGCACAAAATAAATCCAAAATATCGTAAAGAATGGCTGAAAGGTTTTCCAATATCAGGTGCCCACAGGCAAGAAATAAAAACCCAAATGACAAAAAGAACTGACCAAAATGAAATTGATTTATAGTCAAAGTTTTTTACCTTTTTAAAAAGTATTGGGGCTTGATTAATATACTTAAGACCAAAAACCAAGAATAAAGCCAAGGCAAGAATGGGGGTACCTTTCCCTTTCAAGGTGGCAATAATTGGGACGCAAAATAAGGTCAGTGCCAGTAAACTATATTGAATTTTATTCATTAGGCAATAATATCCGGGATTAATTTTTCTTGAATATATTTTATTTGTTTTTGAACTTGTTTCTTATCAGCACGCAGTCTTTGAACCTCCATATGATTCGGGATCGGGCGTCTTGATATTTCAGAAACTTTTTCATCAATTTCTTTTTGGGATTTTTCTAAGTCTTTAATTTTATTTTTTAAAGTTTCAATATCCATGTTAACTCTTTTAAAGTATACTTTGTACGACTATAATCTTTATAATTATATTAGGAAAGAACAAAAGAGTTTTTTATGAAAAGAATTGGAATTATGACTTGTGGAGGAGACTGCGCTGGCCTGAACGTGGCCATTCGTGCCGTCGTCCAAAGTGCCACCTTAAAGTATAATTGGGAAGTAATAGGTATCAAAAATGGTACAATGGGCTTGCTGGGGGATACACCCAATACGGTTCCTTTAGATTTGAATTTTCAAGGATTTAACCATGCAATGTTACGAATGGGCGGAACAATTCTTGGGTCGACGACCAAAGGAAATCCTATGGCTTATTCAATGAATGATGGGTCCCACATTGATCGATCAGAAGAAATATTTAAGAACTATCGAAAATTAAATTTGGATGCATTAATCGCCATTGGAGGAGACGGTGGCTTAAAAATCACTAATGACCTGGCAAAAAAAGGGGGGATTAATTTTATTGGAATCCCTAAGACAATAGATAATGATGTCCCTAATACTGAATCTATTGGTTTTGCGACAGCCGTAAGTGTGGCGACGGCCGCCTTAGATAACTTGCAACCAACAGCAGCAAGCCATGATCGTGTGATGATTTTGGAAGTTATGGGCAGGGATGCGGGTCACATTGCCTTGCATTCGGGTATTGCAGGAGGGGCTGATGTTATTTTAATTCCAGAAATCCCTTTTAGTTTTGATAGCATTATCCAAAAAGTTAAAGAAGTTCAAAAGTCTGATCGAAGTTATGCTTTATTAGTCGTTTCCGAGGCAGCCTTTCCAAAAAATGGAAAAGCAAAAACGGTGAAATATCACAGCGGCGATGAAAGATATGGTGGGATTGGTGATTATATTGGCCAAGAATTAAACCGTATGATGGGAATTGATACTCGTGTAACGGTTCTTGGTCATGTTCAAAGAGGGGGCAGTCCTGTTTCCCGTGATCGTATTATTGCCTCTGCCTTTGGGGTAAAGGCTGTGGAATTAATCGCCCAAGAAAAATTTGGCCGGATGGTTGGATGGGACTCACAAGACAAAGTAATTGATGTTGATATCACTGAAACTTTGAAAGGGTACCAAACAGTTAATATGGATGGAAGCCTTATTACAACAGCCCGCGGGCTTGGAATAAGCTTTGGAAATGAATAAATTCCTTTACCAAAATTCATTTACCTTCTACAATGAAAAAAATTTCAACAACTTACTGGAAATATAATCAAGGAGAAACGCCATGACAGCACCACTTATGCCAAAAGCAACCGCCGCGTGGCTGTTAGATAACACAACTTTGACCTTTAAGCAGATTGCTGAATTCTGTGAACTGCATCCCCTTGAAATCCAATCATTGGCAGATGGAGATACGGTTATTCTGGGTGTTGACCCAGTGGCAAGTGGCCAAATAGACCGGGATGAAATTGCAGCATGTGAAACGAATGAAAGTCGTCCTTTGGCTTTGAATGGTGGGCAAGCGAATGATAAAATGCGCCAAGTTGTTGGTGCGCGCTATACACCTGTTGCAAAACGTCAAGACAAGCCTGACGCTGTTGCATGGATTTTGCGTAATCATGGGAATTTCACAGATGCCCAAATTATTAAATTGATTGGAACAACGAAAAATACTATTGAAAAAATTCGTGACCGCAGTCACTGGAATATGCAAAACATTCGTCCAAGAGACCCTGTCGAAATGGGACTTTGTTCACAAGCAGATATAGAACGCTTGTCCCCACAAAAATAAAGTCATAAAGTTTGTAAAGATTCAACGCGGCCTTGTGCCGCGTTTTATTTTATTGATTTTTCCCTTAAATATCCCCATATTTGGGACATGATTTTAAGGCCGACAAAAGATAATATTCAAAAAGCAGCAACCCTTTTGAAAAAAGGGGATGTCATAGCCTTTCCGACAGAAACTGTTTATGGACTGGGGGCTGTTGGATTAAATGACCAGGCAGTTGCAAAAATATATGCTTTAAAAAATCGCCCTAAAATCAACCCTTTAATTTTTCATTGCCTGAATATCAACTGGATTAAAGATATTGCAGATGTTTCGCCCTTTGTAGAAAAAATTGCGGATTACTTTATGCCAGGGCCCTTAACACTTGTTTTGCAACAAAAAAAAGATTCAAAAGTTTCAAAACTTGCAACGGCGGGGCTTGATACAATTGCTGTTCGGGTGCCCATTCATCCCATAGCACAAGATCTTTTATCGGCAGTAGGGATGCCTTTGGTGGCCCCAAGTGCCAATTTATCAGGTCGGATAAGTTCCACCCAAGCCAATCATGTTCATTCATTTTTTGGGGATAATATTGCCGCCGTTCTGGATGGGGGCGATTGTTATTATGGCTTGGAATCAACTATTTTGGATCTTTCTACACAAATACCAACAGTTCTACGACAGGGGGCTGTGCCTCATGAAACATTAGAAGATGTGATAGGTCAGCCTATTTTAACAAGCTCTTCCCTTGAAAAAATTAAGGCGCCGGGCCAACTAAAAAAACATTATGCCCCACGTCTACCTTTAAGAATAAATGTGGCGATCCCTAAAAAGGGGGAGGCCTATATCGGCTTTGGCGAAATGGAATGTACGTTTAATTTAAGTCCAGCAGGCGATTTATTCGAAGCTGCGGCAAACCTATTTAAATTTTTACACCAAGCAGATGATGATCAAAGTTTTAAGGGGATTTCTATTTCCCCCATCCCAAAGGAAAATATAGGTATTGCCATTAATGATCGTTTGATGCGTGCCAGTTATCAAGAGGAAACAGATGAATAAACCCGTTATTATTTTGATCAAACCACAACTGGGGGAGAATATTGGCATGGTGACCCGGGCCGTGTGGAATTGTGCGCTGCCTGAATTGCGGTTGGTTGATCCACGTGAAGGATGGTTAAATGACCATACCTTAAGGGCTTCTGCAGGTGCAGAAGAAAGGGTTCACCATATAAAAGTTTTTAAAACAACGCGTGAGGCTATTGCAGATTTAGACTATGTCTTTGCCACAACAGTACGCCGCCGGCGCATGGAAAAGCCAATTGTTACCCCAAAGATGGCTGCAGATTATATGACACAACACCAAGAAAACAAAGTTGGTGTCCTGTTTGGTCGTGAACGTTTTGGGTTGGATAATGAAGATGTGGGCTTGGCAAACAGTATTCTTGAAATTCCTTTGAATCCTGAATATTGCTCTTTAAACTTGGCCCAGGCCGTTTTATTGGTGGCCTACGAATGGTATCAACAGGGCGTAAGAAGCGATATTGAACCCAGAAAATATCAACAACCTTTGGCCAGTAAAGAAGAAATTCATGGGTTTTATGATCATATGGAAAATGAATTGGATGAAGCCAAATTCTTTTTGCCAGTGGATAAACGCCCCCGAATGATTCGAAACTTAAGAAACATTTTTGAACGCATTGGGTTAACACACCAAGACGTGCAAACGATGCGCGGTGTTATTACGGCTTTGACACGATCTTACTTAAAAAAGAAGAAATAATAATTTTTTGGGTTGTCATTTTGCCCAAAGCAATTATATATTAGACATATTCTTGAAAAAGAATTGACAACCACCTGTTTTGCAGGTAACACATGTACAAGTCACTAGAAAAAATTTAAGTTATTTTGAGGACAAATGAGTAAAAGACTTAACGCAAAATATAAGATTAATCGCCGTTTAGGAGTTAACCTATGGGGTCGCCCAAAAAGCCCTATAAATAACAGGCCTTATGCAGCTGGTCAACATGGTCAACGTCGCCGCAAGGCTTCTAACTATGGATTACAGTTAAACGCAAAGCAAATGCTTAAAGGGTATTATGGTAACATTGGTGAAAAGCAGTTCTTAAGACTTTTCAAAGAGGCTGAACGTCGCCGTGGGGATACAAGTGAAAACTTGGTTGAACTTCTGGAACGTCGCTTAGATGCTGTCGTGTATCGTTTGAAATTTGTTCCAACTGTTTTCGCATCACGCCAGTTAATTAACCACGGTCATATTAAGGTAAATGGTTGCCGCGTCAACATTCCATCTTATCAATTAAAAGATGGTGACGTGATTGAAGTACGTGAGAAATCACGCGAAATTCCAGTTATCATGGAAGCTGTTGTTTCAGTAGAACGTGATGTTCCTGAATATTTGACAGTTGATCACAAGTCCATGCAAGGAAAATTTATTCGCGGACCTAAGTTAGGGGATGTTCCATATCCTGTTAAAATGGAACCAAACTTGGTGATCGAATATTATTCCAGGTAAGTCTTGGTAACTAAATCAATACAAAAACCCGCTTCGGCGGGTTTTTTTATGGCAAGGGGAAATTGGGATTATTCATTAACTTCGTTACAGCGGCCATCCAGCCACTCCGTCATCGCGAGCATCCACAGGGTGCGCGGCGATCCATACATCATCTGCCTCCTTCCCTTCGTCGTCCCGGACTTGATCCGGGATCTAGTCATATACTAAAAGGCATGCGGTTTCCTGGCCTGGACCCCATGATAAAAAAAGAGGGACTGGATAAAATTAACGGTAAATAGTATAACAACATAGTTGTTGTTGTAAGTCCTTGCACTTTATTGTTAAATTTGCCAAATTAGAAACAAAGGAAAAATAATGTTAGTCGATAGCCATTGCCATTTAAATTATGATGATTTCAAAGAAGACTTTGATGCTGTCCTGGACCGTGCAAAGCAAATGGATGTGGGGACATTATTGACAATTTCCACCAAACTTTCAGACGCCCAGAACATTATTAAAATTGCCGAAAGCCACGATAATATTTTTTGCACAATTGGGGTGCACCCCCACGATGTGGAAAAAGAAGGCGTGGCCAGTGTTGATGATTTAGTTGCCCTGACGAAACATCCAAAAGTTGTTGGCATTGGTGAAACGGGCCTGGATTATTATTATGAACACAGTCCAAAAGAAGCGCAAAAAGAAAGCTTCCGCAATCATATCCGTGCAGCAGCCCAAACAAATTTGCCCCTGATTATTCACAGCCGTTCTGCCGAAGGTGATATTTTGCAAATTTTACAAGAAGAAAAAGTTTCAGAACGATCCCATCCCGGCGTTATTCATTGCTTTAGTGGCACAAAAGAATTTGCCCAAGAAACAATGGATTTGAATTTTTACATTTCCATTTCAGGCATTATTACTTTTAAAAAGGCCGAAGAATTACGCGATATTGTGGAGCATACCGTGCCCATGGAACGCTTATTGGTTGAAACAGATTCCCCTTATTTGGCGCCTATTCCCCATCGGGGCAAGCGTAATGAACCTTCGTTTGTTGTGCATACAGCAGAAAAAGTGGCGGAACTTAAAAAGTGTTCCATGGCTGAATTGGCAACCACCACAACAAATAATTTCTTTACCCTATTTTCCAAAGCATCGAGGCCCGCATGAAAGTCACAATCTTAGGATGTGGCACATCTGGGGGAGCCCCGTTTATCAATGGTTTTTGGGGGGAATGCAACCCAGAAAACCCAAAAAACAGTCGATTCCGGGCGTCAATTTGCCTGGAACACAATAACAAAAGCATTGTGGTTGATTGTTCCCCAGACTTGCGCCATCAAATCCTTCGGGCTGGTATCAAAGATATCGATGCTGTTTTGCTGACCCACGCCCACGCCGACCATTGTCACGGCCTGAATGACTTGTGTTTGATGAGTCGTTTTAAGAAAAAGGAAATCCCCCTATACGGTGACAAAACAACCTTGGATCAAGTCCATACAGCCTTTGGATATGCGTTTCCCCAAGATAATAAGGCAGCATTTTATAAACCCTTTGTCACCGCAAATATTATTGATGAATCCCCTTTTGAATTGGAGGGATTAACCATTCAGCATTTTGAACAAGACCATGGCTTCAGCAAAAGCCGCACGTTCCGCATTGGGAAATTTGCGTATTCCACAGACGTTAAAACTTTGACAAAAATCCAGCTGGACAGTTTGAAGGGACTGGATGTATGGATCGTTGATTGCCTGCGGGAAGACCCCCACGCAACGCACAGTCATCTGGAGCAAACACTTGAATGGATTGATTATGTCAAACCCAAACGGGCCATCTTAACGCATATGAGTGTTGAATTAGATTATGATGCCGTGATGAAAATTACCCCAGATCATATAGAGCCCGCATATGATGGAATGGTTTTTGACGTGGATGAAACAAAATAATTCAGTCTACCTCAGCCCTTCTAACACAACTTTAAACTTATCTGCTTACTTTCCAAATCTTCCGTTTCATATTACTGATCACTTTCCTTATTTATGATCACTCTCTTAACAACCTTCAACTGGGGGCAGTATGAAAACGAAAGCACAGAATCATAATATAAAGAAAATCCCTGAAGCAATAATATAAAGAAAAATACAGAAAAAAGGCAAAAGAGAAGGGTTTAAAAAAACCCTGGTACGTATAGGTAAGAGATGAGATGAGAGAAATATTGAGCGGTAGCGTACCAGGGATCCTATTTAGGATGATTAATATATAATTCAGATTAGGGGCTGTGTAAACCCCAAAATATAAAATTTGATTATAATTATTTTAAAAATTCTATTATTAGTTGAAAAACACCTGGGTCAAGGAAAAACGGGCCTTTCAAGGGATTTTACTGATGTATTTAGGCAACTATTTAAGGTGCCTTGCTTTCCTTTTCTTTATTATCTGCATCGGATTCTTTGGCTTCGGCCGCAGCTTGTGCTGCACCTAATGGCAAAGGAGGAGAATCCAAAGAGGTGTCTTCTGCAGTTGCTGCCATCGCGGCAGAAACAGACCCAATGCCACTGGCAGAATCAAGAGCTTCGCCTTTTAACCTATTCATCGCAGACGCAGAAACTGTAGGTCCGGGACGTGTTGCGGTAGCATCTTCAGCAAAAGAGGGGCTTCCTCTGCCAACACCAGCACCGTCGTCACTTTCTTGGCTTCTTCCCGGAACGGAGCTATCTGACCTTAGATCATCTTCATGTCTTAAATCTTGAATACCAGTCCATAAGGTACGCATTTCCCCAGATCTTTCTTTAAGTCCTTTTATGGAACTAGGGTTTTCTAGAGGTTGACTTAGGTGCCTTCTTGATAAGGACCTGCGGTTTGCAGCAGGGCGCGGACTATTGCTGCGTGCACGTACGGGTGGTAATCTGCTTCCGATAATATTGGGGCGGGTTACATTATGCCTAGCTGGTATAGCCATTTCTTTAGAACCTGCTGATGGATTTGTCATCGCCATGGATATCCTCCCATCACTCATGTAATCATCCTGCTCATCTGAGGCTGCACTGCGAAAAAATCTGGGGTCTGTTTCAGCATGGGCAATGCTATCTTCTCTCAGCATACTGGGGACGCGGAATCTGGGTTTGAATCCAGCCGTTCCTTTTCTTTGCAGTCCAAATGATTTTCTTCCAGCTTCTGCGCCGACACCTGCGCCGATGACAGTTGCTCTGCGATGACTGCGGTATGAGGGTTTGGCATCTGCAGTAGAAAGTGGTGCATGGCCTCTTCCTCTTAAAGAAACTGAATTTTTACTACCATCTGTATCTACACTACTTTCTTTGGGTTCCATTATAAATGAAGAAGGGGTCTCTCCCATTTTATCAGGGCTGGTTACTGTTATGAAAAAAAGAGGAACACGGTCTGATTTTTGGATGCCATCCCTATCTTCTTTAACATACCACAAAGTTTCAAGAAATATTTGTTCATGGGTGCCTACTGGAAAAAGAGTATCCCCTAAAGTATAGGCGGTGGCTATTTTTTTTAGTTTATGACCTAATAAAAGATGCGAAGGATGTAGGAGTCGTTCAAAGTAAGCGGTCAGGTATTGTGTGTCTTTCTCAGGACCTATTAATGATCTAACCATTTGATTCAGCCCAGTGGGACTTCTAAGATCTCTATGGGTTAGCCAGTCAATATTTCCCCAAGAACGCCTAACTGTTTGCCAGTTTGTTATATAATCATGCTCATCTGCTTTTCGAATTGTGATTGTAAACTTTATTGAACCATCTGCTTCATAAAATATAAAAATTCTGGTATTGGCCTCGGTTTCCAATACAGTTCGGCGGTATTTCGCTTCATCAACTCTATCCGCCCATTCTGCAGCCACATAAGTTAAGGCACGGGCCAGAATACGCCTTTTTTCATTTCCTTCTTCAGAACTTGCTTTATGAAGAAACATTCTGTCTTTTGGTTTATTGCAGCAACAGCAAATATTACGGACAAGAGCTTTCCACATATCTTCACGCCCTTCTTCAGAATTGAACATAATCCAAGCCCTTCTTGCAATAACAGCGGCAACGCCTGTTGAAACAGTTCCCGCAGTGGCACTAAAAAAAACTTCGAATGAAAAATCTCCGTTACTATCTGTGGTTTGTAAAAAGCGTGCAGGTGTGTCGGCTGTTTCTGGCGTAGAAAAGCTTGATACATACAAATAAATAGCAGCAGCACCAACAACTGTTCCAGTTGCCCCAGAAATTAAATCAGATCTATTAATGGGAAAAGGTAGAAACCTTCTATTTGTCCTTCTTAGGCAGCTGCGGGTTTTCTGCCAACAGTCACCAGAGTCAGTGCTTGCAGTTGAAAGTGGCGGAACTGCCTCATCTTGTTCCAGGATTTCGCCCCCCATCATATTTGTTAATCCCAATGCACCCAGGGTTCGGTTGTTTAGGCCAGATAAAAAATAATAGGTGCCATCCCTGAAAGAATCACAAAATGATGTGCGCGTTCTTACACGGCTGGGGGATTCTGCGACAGGTCTTACCGCGCGCCTGCCAGTTTCTATATCACCATCATATCCTGCATCATGTGGGACTGGGGTTCCCCCTAGGGCAGCTGCCTCAGAAAAATTAGAGGATAAAAGAAAAATTGATAATAGTAGAGTGAAGGAACGTAAAAAAGCTTTCATTATATCAACCCTGTTAATTTTTTTGTTTAAATTAAATCATATAGGGAAAATAGAGTGATGAAAATAAAAAAATGGAGGGATTGGTAGGTAAAGGGTTTTTTTTGAAAAAGAAAATGTGGTAACAAACCCTCAACTTTCTTCAAAAAAGAATGCAAGAGCATTACGCAATGCCATAATAAGGGAATTTTTTACCGCTGTCGTTAATGTGTCATAGTCAGGAGGTGTTTTCCAATTAGATACAGGGCTCGTGATATACGCATTATAACAGCCAACAAGGGTATTATCGTCAAGGTTAACGAGATAGAGATTAAGTCTCGTTTCTGCCCGTGGATCTACCCATAGCCCCGTGTACGCATGAACACCAAAATATTGGGGGGAAAGGACCAACGCGTATTGGGCATTATGAAGGGTTTTTAGAAATTTAAAATCCCAAGGCGCCTTTTTGGCGTCACGATTTTTACCAATTAATTTACGTTTTTTAAATGACGTCTCTGATATTCTTACATTAAAGTTTTTATTCTCAAAACCTTTTTTAAAAGCATTATAGTAATATTTCTCAACAATTGAAGAACTGTTTATTTCACGCACTTCTTGAGCGGCGTCATCATTTTGTATTATGTCAGCTAGGAATGCACCAATTAAACCACTATTTCCAGGATCTGTATAATAAGCAGGTCGTTCTAACCCATAAATTTGCGTAATGACAACCGTTGATGGCTTGGTAAAAACAGAATCATCAATTTTTAAATTGTCACGTTTGTCAGCACAACTAGAAAGAAGGCATAGAACTAACAAGAAACTGATGCTCTTTTGGAATAGTTGTATTTCTTTTTTCTTAGCGCTTAGGGTTTTTATATATTTCATCATGATTTAACCTAAGCGAATATCCTTTTAGGTGCAAGCTGAAAGTTAGATTTAGTATACGGCCGATCAATTAATAGAACAGAAATTGTAGAATTTTATTCAAGCGGATAAGCCCCGCAGGAGTAAGGTAGATTGATGTATCGTCAATAATCATAAGGCCTTCTTGTATTAAGGCGTCTATCTTTGTTGTCTTTAGGATATCATGTACGGGTTTGCCAAATTCTTGTTGAACCCGGTCCAGGGTAATGCCTTTTGTTAATCGCAGACCCATCATAAAAAATTCTTCCGCTTTTAAGGTCGGATCAATAATTTTTAAATTTTCCAAAATTTTGTCATTATCTCTGATATGTTGTAACCACAGTTCGGGCGATCTATGGCGACGAAGCGCGTATTTGTGATTGTCTAAGGAAATACGACTATGGGCACCAGGGCCTATCCCTAAATAATCATCATAATGCCAATAGGTTAAATTATGACGGCATTCTTGCCCAGGTCTGGCATAATTTGAAACTTCATAAGCAGGTATCCCACGGTCTTGCATAATTTTATTGGTTAGTTCATAAAAATCAGCACTTTTATCATTATCGGGCATGGAAAAATCCCCCCGGTGATAGGCCAAATTAAAGGGGGTGCCTTGTTCGATGGTCAGTTGATACAAAGATAAATGACTTGTTCCAATCGCCAATGCCTCTGTCAATTCACTTTCCCATTCTTGCAGGGTTTGGTTGGGGCGTGTGTAAATCAAATCAAAACTAAAGCGTTTAAATTCTTTGCCGGCGATATCTATGGCTTTATAGGCCTCAGTCACCGAATGTTTGCGCCCCAGAAAATCCAGATCTTTTTGACGCAGGGATTGCACCCCAATGGAAACACGATTAATCCCGGCTTTTGAAAAATCAGAAAACTTTTGACTTTCAACAGAATTTGGATTGGCTTCCAATGTAATTTCAATTTTCGGATCCACCTGCCAAAGTTTATGAATTTCATTTATTAAAGCCTCAGCAATTTTTGGAGGCATAAGGGAAGGGGTCCCCCCACCAAAAAAGACACTGGTTACAACCTTGTCTTTAGAAAATTTATGGATATTGTGAAGGTCAGCCAATAACGATTTTTGCCATAAATCCACATCAATGGTTTCACGCACATGACTGTTAAAATCACAGTAAGGGCACTTTGATACACAAAACGGCCAATGAATATAAATACCAAAACTTGTGTTCATTATTCCACAGTAACAGATTTTGCCAAGTTACGAGGTTGGTCCACATCTGTCCCCTTTAAATTGGCAGTATGATAGGCCAATAATTGAATGGGCAAGCTGTATAATAAAGGGGTGCAAAAATCAGGGACTTTTGGAATTTCAATGGTGAACCTGGCTTTGTTTTTGAATCTATTCAGGCCCTCTGCATCACTTAAGAAAATAACTTGGCCGTCCCGGGCGATGACTTCTTCGACATTTGAAACCGTTTTACCAAACAGATTATCACTTGGGGCCAAAACAACCACAGGGACATTTTCATCAATCAACGCAATGGGGCCGTGTTTCAGTTCCCCCGCGGCATAACCTTCAGCATGAATATAAGATAATTCTTTTAATTTTAAGGCACCTTCCATGGCAATCGGAAAATTTAATCCACGACCAAGATACAGAATGCTTTGGGCTTTCATTAAATAATGGGCCGCCTTGATAATCTGATCTTCTTGGTTGAAAACTTTCAGCAAAGCACTTGGGATGGATTCCAAGGCATGGGATAATTCAGTAAATTCCACGGCTGACAAAATGCCTTTTGCCTGCCCCATAAACAAAGTGAAACAAGCCATGACGGAAAGTTGCGCTGTAAATGCTTTGGTGGATGCCACGCCAATTTCAGGCCCAGCATTGATTTTTAAGATGGCATCTGATTCCCGGGCAATGCTGCTTTCGGGCACATTGACCAAGGCGACACACAGGCCCTTTTTGGATTTGACATATTTTAACGCTGCCAAAGTATCGGCCGTTTCCCCAGATTGGGAAATGAAAATGGATAAAGAATTTTTTACAATGGGCGGGCATCTATATCTGAACTCTGACGCAATATCAACATTTACAGGCACGCCAACTTTTGATTCAATCCAATGCTTGGTAATAAGCCCTGCATAAAATGAAGTACCACAAGCAATAATATTAATGGATTCAACAGTCTTTAGGTTTAAAATATTTTCATAAACTTTAAAGTCTGATTTTTCAGAACTTAAAGAAAAACGTATAATTTCCCCAATTATATTGGGCTGTTCATGAATTTCTTTCATCATAAAATGTTTATAACCATCTTTGCCAATCATGGCATTTGTTACGGACGAACTTTTGATAGGTCGGTCAACGGCTTTGTTTTCATTATTATAAATTTGGTAGGAATCTTTATGCAAAATTGCCCAATCCCCTTCTTCCAGGTAACAAATTTTTTGGGTTAAAGGCGCCATAGCCATGGCATCAGATCCCAAAAACATGGCCTTATCCCCCACACCAATGGCAAGGGGACTGCCATAACGGGCACAGATAATTAAATTTTCTTCCCCTTTAAAAATGGCGGCAATGGCAAAGGCGCCTTCCAATTTTTCCAGCGTCAATTGCATGGCATCTTGGGGGGTTTTTCCTTTAGTAAGAAAAGAATCCAACAAGTGGGTGATGACTTCGGTATCTGTAGAGCTTGAAAATTTATGCCCTTGATCTTCCAAGTCTTTGCGCAGGGATTCAAAATTTTCAATAATACCATTATGCACAACGGCCACATTTTCTGTGCAGTGCGGATGGGCATTTTTTTCATTTGGAACCCCGTGGGTTGCCCAACGTGTGTGCCCAATTCCTATATCAGATGAAACAGATTCTTGATTAACTTTTGTTTCCAGGTTGTGAATTTTGCCTTCACTTTTGACACAGTTAATTTTCTTGTTTTCAATAACTGCAATTCCTGCAGAATCGTATCCGCGATATTCCAGACGTCTTAAGCAATCAACAAGAAGGTTTGAAACATTTGATTTTCCAATTATACCGACAATTCCACACATGGCTATTTTCTTTCTTTTTTGGGCTGTTGTTTTCCTGCGATTTTTGGACGATTTCCCCTATCGTTGTTGTCCCGCATCAATCAATAGGCCTTTTGCTTTTTCTAAATCGACGGGCGGCATCTTTTATATTTTTTTGATCTACGCGGGTAATGCCAATTTCATCTTCGTTAATATTTTTTGTAATGGAACTACCGGCCCCAACAATGGCATTTTTTCCGATTGTTAAAGGGGCAACAAGGGATGAATTTGATCCAATGAAAACGCCATCTTCCAAGACAGTTTGATATTTATTATAGCCATCATAATTACATGTAATGGTGCCGGCTCCGATGTTGACGTTTTCGCCAAGGGTGCTGTCGCCAATATAAGATAAATGGGAAACCTTGCTGCCTTTGCCGATTTTTGATTTTTTGATTTCCACAAAATTCCCAATTTTGGCCTGTTCAGCAATTTCAGTACCTGGGCGAATACGGGCAAAGGGTCCGATGCAGGCTTTTTGCTTGATATGACAGTCTTCAAAATATGAATTTGCCCTTATGGTTACATCTTTTTCGATTGTAACACCGGGACCAAAAAAGACATTGGGTTCAATAATACATCCCCCATCAATTTTTGTGTCATAGGAAAAATACGTTGTGGCAGGATCCCGCAAAGTAACCCCCGCATTTAAAAATTTATGGCGCTGACGTGTTTGAAAAATATGTTCTGCTTCGGCCAACTCCACGCAGGAATTTACACCGATTAATTCTTTTTCATCGCCCACAACGGCGGTGGCTTTTAACCCTTTTTGATTGGCAATTTCAACAATATCTGTCAGGTAATATTCGCCTTTGGCATTCTTATTATTTATTTTTTCTAACAAATCCAACGCATGTTTGCCATTAATCAAGACAATACCTGAATTGCAGAACGTGACTTTCTTTTCAGCTTTTGTTGCTTCTTTAAATTCAACGATGCGGGTTAACCAACCAGCATTGTCCATGATTAATCGCCCGTACTGTGCAGGGTCTTGTGGGTGCATCCCCAAAACAACCAAATCATAATCTTTACGGGCGGTGATCATATTCTTAATAGTTTGCTCTGTAACCAAGGGCGTGTCGCCATAAAGAACCAAGATATCAGTCGTCCCATCAATATAATTTGCTGCTGATAAAACAGCATGACCCGTTCCCAAGGCTTGTTTTTGGATGGTATGATCAAAAGCTGTTAAATGATCCCGGGTATCTTGCATGTCATGTGAGGATACAAATACCTTTTTGGTACAGCCAACATTTTCCAAAAGGTATTCGATGTGTTGAACCATGGGTAAATGCCCGATTTCATGCATTACCTTTGGTTTTGCAGATTTCATTCGGGTGCCTTTACCGGCGCCTAAAACAACTGAAATTAACTTAATCTTATTCATACTTGTTAAAATAGAGGATTTTAGGAAAATTTACCAGAGGGTACTTAATCAAGAATTATATCAAAACGTTACAAAAAAACCTCCCACTTGGGAGGTTTTTTTTGGACTAAAAGCCTAACTTCTCGTTCTTCTTACGTTGAAGTTTTCTTGAACGGCGAATTGCTTCAGCTGTTTCGCGCGCTCTCCTTTCGGATGGCTTTTCGAAATGGCGACGTAATTTCATCTCGCGAAAGATGCCTTCACGTTGCATTTTCTTTTTCAAGACACGAAGCGCTTGTTCTACGTTATTATCACGAACTTGTACTTGCACTCTGTATCACTTCCTTTCTAATATAAGTTTATAAAGCATTCAGCTTTAATATGTATTATACATATAGTCCTTTTTTCCCGATCAATCAACCTATAACCGCACAGGGTGTGACATATTGAATAATATTCGCTATAGTTAAAGTTATGGATAAACAAGCAATCATCACCTGTTTAATGAAAGACATTTGGCCATCTGTTGCTGCCCAAGGATGGGACTGGGCTGCGATGGAATCATTCTGTCAAAATACAAATATGGAAATAGGGCATATTAAATTGGCTTTTCCAGGCGGGATGGGTGAAATATTAATCGCCCTAAATGATGAACTGGATCGCCAAGTTGCCGCCAAAACCCAAAAAAGTTTGGGGATAACAACAACCTTAAAGACAACTATAGAACATAAGATTGATTTCAAGCTTGCGCATAAAGAGGCTTTTAAAAAAATTGCCCAGTCTTTATTAACACCGCCCCATCCCTTTCTATCTTTGAAACTGGCCTTTAAAACAGTCAATCGATTTTGGTATCTGGCAGGGGATCAATCAACAGATTATAATTATTATTCAAAGCGGTTATTGCTTTTGTACGTTTATGTACCAACAATGCTGTATCTTTTAACAAAAGATAAAACAAAAGAAGACATTATCATTTTTATGAATAGGCGTTTTACAGAAGTGGCCCTTATTCCCAAAATTAAAAATAGAATTAAAAATTTTATATAGGGGTAAGATGAAAAGACTATTAAGAAACATAACTGATTTTTTCAAAATAAATGGGAAATTTATTATTTTTCTTTTGCCAGTTGTGCTGCACCAAATGACCCTTTTGGAAAACCCAATTTTATTGAATACAATTCTTATTATTGTTTTATGGTTCAGTCAAAAATACATTTTTTCAGTTTATAAATATGAAGATAAAAAAATTGATTATACATTTTTTGGGGCTCTTATTTTTTATCTTAGTTATGTTGAACCAGGACTTTTATTTTTTTCCGGCTTAGTCACCCTTTATTTTATTTATCAAAAAATAAGATTAAAAAAATATTGGGCGCTGGGGCTTTATTGTTTGGGGGCGACGGTTCCTGTGGGGTTGTGCTTTTATCAATATGATTTATCAGAAGGCATAGGGTTCATTCAAAACCTTGGGGCCTATGCCTATGAAATTATTCTAAGTTTAAAAGATTATGTTTTACAAGAAAAAGGCCATTCAAAATCAGGCCTTTCCCCAAAGTCTTTTACAGATTTATTTTTAATGATCACCTGTTGGATTTTCTTTTGGTCAATTTTTATTGTAAGAAATTTCCAACACCAATTTTATATGGTCTTGGCCCTTCTTTGCTTTTTCCTTGCCCTTGCAACAGAAACCCAAAATCTTTTTTTCTCAGGCACTTTAATTGGCTTATCAAGTTTTTATGCCTTATGGAAAATTGAAAAGCACTTAACTTAGTTGTGCCAAGGCGGCTTTATTTTTCCCCATTTCCTGATTGAAAGTCGTTTGACGTTCGGTTAATTCATCAATAATTTCAGCCGGGGCTTTTTCCTTGAATTGCGGATTTCCCAAACGTTTATCCAAAGATATTAATTCTTTTTCCAGCCGTTGAATTTCTTTTTCCAGACGGGATTTTTCAGCGTCAATATCAATCAACCCTTCCAATGGAATGACAATAGTTGCCTTTTCAATCATCAGTTGGGCAGCGTTTTCAACATTGGCATCCCCATTCTTTATCACAACAGATTCCAGTCGAGCCAAAGTTTTAAACAAGTTTTCGCTTTGGGCAACAAAGTCATTTAATTCTGTGTTCAGGCCGTAAACTTCGATAGATAATTTTTTACTGGCTGGAATTTGCATTTCAGATTTCAGGCCACGTATTTTTGTAATGGCATCAATCATCCAGTTTATCGGTCCAGATGTTTTGCTGTTAATTTTATACTCAATGCTTGGCCATGTGGCTTCGATTAATAAACCTTTACCCCCCAACGCAGCCCATAATTCTTCACTAACAAAGGGCATGTACGGATGCATTAAATGATATATTTTTGCCAGAACCCAAGCCAATGTTTTTTGGGTCTCTGTTTTGGTCTTACCATCACTACCTTGCAAAATTGGTTTTGTGAATTCAATGTACCAATCGCAAAATGTATTCCAAGTAAAGTGATACAAGGCCATGGCCCCATCATTAAATTTATAATCAACAAAAGAAGTGTCAATGGTTTTCATCGCATTTTGTAATTCCCCAATGATCCATTGATTGATTTGAAGGGTGCAATTTTGGGGGGCAAAATCTGGATCATACATCGCCCCATTCATTTGCAAGTAACGGGTGGCATTCCAAATTTTTGTACCAAAATTTCGGGCTTGTTCAACCAATTTTTCAGACAGACGAATATCACGCCCGGGGGATGCCATGGATGTTAAACAAAAACGAACGGCGTCCGCCCCATACTGATCAATTAATATCAAAGGATCAATAACATTGCCTTTGGATTTTGACATCTTTTTGCCTTTTTCATCCAAAACCAAACTGTGAATATAGGTATGTTTAAAGGGAACATCTTTTTTGAAATGTAAACCCATCATCATCATGCGGGCCACCCAGAAAAAGATAATATCAAACCCTGTAATTAAAACATCGCCGGGGTAACGCTGGTTATGCAGGCCATCTTCATTGGGCCAATCAAGCGTAACAAAAGGCCATAACCCTGATGAAAACCATGTATCCAAAACATCTTCATCCCGTGTTAATTCAACTGTTTTGCCATAATGTTTTGTGGCTGCGGCGTGCGCGTCTTGTTCTGTTTCTTCGACAAAAAACTTACCGTCAGGCCCGTACCAAACAGGGATTTGATGCCCCCACCAAAGTTGCCGTGAAATACACCAAGGTTGGATATTGCGCATCCATTCAAAATAGAAATTTTTCCATCGATCAGGAAAAAACTTTGTGTCCCCTTTTTCCACAGCTTCGATGGATGGGCCGGCCAATTTTTTTGTATCGACATACCATTGATCCATAAGGAACGGGTCAATAATAACACCGGATCGATCCCCATGGGGAACCATATTTTTTATCTTTTCTGTTTTTTCCAACAGGTTGTTTTCTTCAAACCAAGTCACCACTTTTTTACGGGCATCTTCGACTGTAAGGCCCTGATATTCTTGGGGCGCATTTTCATTTAATTTACCAAATTGATCGACAACACAAATTAAATCTAGGTTATGGCGTTTGCCAACTTCAAAGTCATTAAAGTCATGGGCAGGGGTGATCTTAACAGCCCCAGTGCCCTTTTCTGGGTCGGCATGTTCATCCACGATAATTGGAATTTTCCGGTTTATGATAGGTAAAACAATATGCTTGCCAATTAAGTGTTTATAGCGATCATCTTCGTCACTTACCGCCACGGCAACATCGGCAAAGAAAGTTTCAGGCCGTGTTGTGGCAATAACAATATAGTCATCACTATTTTCAATGGGGTAACGCAGATGCCAGAAAGAAGATTTAATTTCTTTTTGTTCTACCTCTATATCTGAAATGGCGGTCTGGAATTTTATGTCCCAATTAACCAAACGTTTGTCGCGGTAAATCAGGCCTTTTTTATGAAGGTCCACAAATACTTTTGTAACCGCTTTGTTAAAAGGATCGTCCATTGTAAAACGTTCCCGGTCCCAGTCAGCACTGGCACCCAACCGTTTTAGTTGGTTAATAATACTACCCCCAGAATGTTCTTTCCATTTCCAAGTTTCTTCCAAGAATTTTTCCCGCCCCATGTCGCGACGGTTTAATCCTTTTTCAGCCAGGTTTCGTTCAACAACCATCTGTGTTGCAATCCCCGCATGATCAACACCGGGCTGCCACAAAACATCCTTTCCCATCATACGTTGATAACGTACCAAAACATCTTGCAATGTGAACGTCAGCGCATGCCCCATATGAAGGTTTCCCGTCACGTTGGCAGGCGGCATCATAAGGGTGAATGGCTGTTTCTTGCCATCATTTTGTGATTTAAATGCCCCGGATTTTTCCCAGGCATTATAAAATTTTGATTCAGATGATTTAAAATCAAATGTTTTATCGATCATGACTTTTCCTTTGTGGAAGTGAAATTATCCTTAAAAGGACTATTGCATCGCCGTGCAATGGGCCCTTAAAAGAATGTATTACTTTGATGTGTTATTTACAATAGTGCGAATTTCTTCGCGGACAACTTTTTCAATAACGGTTGGTAAGTTTTTATCCAGCCAGTCTTTTAACAAAGGGGATAACATGGATTTCAAAAGTTCTTCAACAGATGTATTGACAGAGGATTCTTTTTTTTCAGGATTATTATTCATCACATGTTTTGTTAATTCTGAAAGGGCGGCATTTGATGCAGCCATGGTTGCCTGGGATACCAACCGGGTATTTGGTTTGAAGTTATCTGCTTGCGCAACTGTTTCTTCGGTTACCCGTTCCCATGGTTGGCGGGCATTTTCTGCATAATCTTCAAAAGAACGTTTTTCAATATCTTTTTTCACAACCGATGGTGTATAGGAACTTTGTTCTTCTTCGTCTTCAATAACTTCTGCAACATCAGTCAATTCTATGGGACCTTCTAAATTTTCAATCTTTTTAGGATATGTTCGCTTAACATCATCATCTGTCGATAAAATTTTTCGAATGGAACTTAGGATTTCTTCCATCGAATCATCTTGTTGTTGAAAGTTATCTGACATGTTTTTACCTTTTATTGCTTCGCGCCAAGATCATATCCGCGTCGATCTTTCCCAATATTAAAGCCCCACATTGGGCGGGATTCTTTGTGCTTAGCGGGATTAAATTTTTTAACATTTAAATTTAATGTTTCTGGGTTTAAAAGTCCAGTGACATGGGCCAGTTCATATGAACTTTGGACATAGTCCTGACGGGAATTGACTAAGTTAATTTGGGCTTGGAAGTATTTATTTTCAGCTGTTAAAACTTCTAAGGTTGTTTTGCTGCCGACGTTAAATTCTTCGTTAATGCTATCAAAAGCAATTTTCGTTGCTTTAACTTGTGCTTTGAATTGTTTAATTCTTGCAAAAGCAGATTTATATTTTTCCCAAGTAGATGTAACGGTATTTTTAACTTCACGTCTTTTGTACAAGGCCTCCATTCTTTTTTGGGCTGCGGCATATTTCTTACCACGAATACTGGCCTGGGTACTGCCTTTAAAATCAAGAGGAATGGACAGGGTGGCTTTGACTTCTAAGTCATTTGTTCTGGTTTTTCCAAAGCCTTTGTTATAGTTTTGTTTGTCCCAATGTCCTGCAAGTGATCGGGACCCAGTAGCCTGAACATCTAGGGAAGGTAGAAAGCTTTTGAAGGCTTCTTTGGCTTCGGCCTTTGCTGCATCAGAAATTGCATCAGATATTAAAAGGTCATAGTTATATTTCAAGGCAACTTCTTGGGCTTCCTCTAGGGAGGCTGGAACATCAGTATAACTTTTAGGCGATTCAATATTATCATTGGGAAGGAATCCAACAATATTTTCAAACGTAGAAATGCTTGCGGCAACGTCAGCTTTTGCTTGGGTTACACGGGCTTTGGCTTCTTCCAAATCTGCTTGAGTTGATGCCACATCAGAAACTGTTTTTTCCCCAAGGTCGTACTGGCTTTGAACAACCGCCAACGATTCTTCAAGAACGATTTGGTTTGTTTTTGTTAAAGCGTAAACAGCTTTTTTCTTTACGTATTCTGAATAAACTTTAACAGTATCCAAAAATAATTTTGATTCGGTGCCGTGATATTTTGCGGTTCGAGCATCAACGTCTCTTGTCGTTTTTTGAATGCTGGCCAAAGTTCCGCCCCCATTAAAGATGTTCTGTGTGATTTGGACTTGGGCCGTTCCAGTATTACGTTGGGAATTATATTTCCCATCGTTTTGTGCAAACCTTTGGTTTAGGGTTTCTTTATCGGTAAATCCTACAGCGCCTGATAGGGCCGCACTGGTTTGTGGCAACCATTCCCGTTTGGCAACAGAAAGATTTTCATGCCCTGCCTTTAATTCATATTCAGACTGGCCAAGGCTTTGGTTGGTTTTATAGGCATTTTCCATAGCCTCTTTAAGGGTGATTTTATCTGCACCAGATTTTTCCTCTGCAAGGGCAGAAAAAGAAAATATAACAGCTGTAAATATAAATATAATTGATTTCATAATTTTTCCATTTTTCTTACATTAATACTTTGGGACGCTTGGGTCAATTTCTTCTGACCAAGAATTAATGCCCCCAATTAAATTACAGGCCTCAAACCCATTTTGCCGGAGCCATAAAACAGTTTTCAAGCTTCGAATACCATGATGACAAACAACGGCAAAATAACGATCCTTAGGGAATTCTTCTAACCTATCCTGGATATTACTAAGGGGGATATGGACAGAATTTGGAATATAGGCAAGTTCCCTTTCCCAGTCTTCCCTTATATCAAAGATAGGGATTGGCTGGGAACTGTTCATTATAGAATGCAGTTTTCTTGGTGTCATTTGAATGTCTTGCATAAATTTTCCTATAATACAAATTTATCTTTGGCTTTAAATTCATTAAATGTTGGTAACCAACATTCTAATATAATTTTTTTCGCCCAGAAAGCTTCTTTTTTTACATAGCTTACTATTTTTCCAATTTTTTCATTTGTGGGAACATAGGTTATTAGTTGACCCTCGTCAGATAGTTGATCAAAAAATAGGGGGGGGATCTTTTCTGCCCCGCCTTCTATGTAAATAAGATCATAGGGCCCTTGTTGGGCAATATTTTTTGATGTGTACGAATCAAACAAAATAATATTATCAATTTCCAAGTTTAAGAAATTTTTGGATGCCTCTGATTTTACCCCAGTTTGGGATTCAACAGCAAAAATATTTGAATAAAGTTTGCTTAAAATGGCTGCCAAGTATCCAGTCCCGCATCCAACAACTAAGGCCGATCCCTCTGGCTTGATATTTGTATGGTTTAATATTTTGGCAATAATACCAGGGGGCATTACAGCCCTTTCTTTTTCCACAAGCGTAATGCAATCAACATTTGTAAGGCTATTCGACGTAAAGATTCCGCGGGGGATAAGGCTTAATGCCGTCGTAATTTTTACATCTGAAATGTGAATTCCGTTCAGGGAAAGGTATATATTTTCTTTTTTTTCTTGAAACTTTGTAAAAGTTGAATTATTTGTCATCTTAGCACTTTAATTTATGAAGTCTATTATGTGGCATTTTAAAGCTTAATGCAATTAAAATGGCCGAGTGGCAGAGTGGTTATGCAGAGGACTGCAAATCCTTGTACATCGGTTCGATTCCGGTCTCGGCCTCCAATTGCATTTTTATGTAGATTTTTAAGTTATAATTTGTTACATAAGTTACTGAATATGGTCCCTGGTAGCTCAGTCGGTAGAGCAAATGACTGTTAATCATTGGGTCGGCGGTTCGAGCCCGTCCCGGGGAGCCAATTAAATATAAGACAAAATTATGAATTATACGCTTGC
>TARA_R110002050_G_scaffold300540_1_pt1 | contig 25306 bp, 24 predicted proteins | sample TARA_R110002050 | Tara Oceans TARA_R110002050 (sample SAMEA4396988) | marine metagenome | biome: Polar Biome; feature: [DCM] deep chlorophyll maximum layer (ENVO:01000326); material: water (ENVO:00002006), including particulate matter (ENVO:01000060) such as... | depth 25 m
GTTTTAGCTAATTAAGATACGGAATTTATATTAATAAGTCAATATTTTAATTTAAAAGAATTAAATTTGTGAGTACGATTTTATATATGAAATTTAAGAAACTACCTTATTTTATTTTACTCCTTTTTTCTACGTTTTGTTATTCGCAAAACTATAGTATTCAGGGGCTTTTACAAGATGGAAGCGGCGAACCGATAGCGTTTGCTAATGTTGTTTTAGTTGATTTGGATGATATCAATATTATAAAAGGAACTATTACTGATGAAACAGGAAATTTTATTCTTGAAAATTTAAAGGCAGGTAATTATATATTTAAAATCACCTTTTTAGGCTTTAAAGAATATACTACTAGAGTTGAGCTAGATCGAGATATCGATTTTGAAGTAATAAAAATTATAGAAACGGCACAGGAATTAGGAGGCGTTACTGTTGTAGCAAAGCGGCCAACCATTAAGCGTTTGGTGGATCGCACCGTTTTTAATGTTGAAAATTCTACATTGTCTAATAATAATGTGTTGGATGTTTTAAAGCATGCTCCAGGGGTTTTAGTTAGTAATGATAAGATAACCGTTAAGAATACAACTCCAACAATATATATTAATGATAGAAAAGTGCACTTGTCTGCACAAGAAGTTCAACAATTATTAGAAGGAACACCTGCAAATAATATTAAATCTATAGAAGTTATAACAAACCCTCCAGCCAAATACGAAGCAGAAGGTGGAGCCGTATTAAATATTATAACAAGTAAAAACATTATTGCTGGTTATAACGGAAGTGTTTTTGGTAATTTTAAACATGGATCTGAATACCCAAAATACTCGATTGGGACTAGTCAATTCTTTAAAGGGAAAAACCTTAGTACATATATGAGTTTTAATATTAGTCCAAAAAAAGACTATATGCATAATAATGAGTATTTAAGTTTTTCAAATGAAAGTGAGACTGAATCTAGTTGGGAGACAGATTTTAAAAGAACTCGTAAATCTTCTAATCAAAACATAAATGTTAATTTAGATTATGAATTAAACAAAAACAATACACTTAATTTTTCTACAAATTTGTTAGTATCCCCACGAGATAATTCTAAAATGGAATCTAATTCTTTTACAGAAGTATTTAATGCTAATAATGTTTTAGATTCAACATTTCAATCAACAAACCTTAGAGTAGAAGAGAAATTAAATCTAGCTTTTAATTTAGATTACAAACATAAATTTAAACATGAAGGCGAGTTGATTTCAGCAAATATACATCATACAAATTATGATTTTTCTAGTTTTCAAGATGTTAATACAGGGTATTTTTTGCCTAGCATTAATGACTCATTTAGAGATAATAAGTTCCAAACATTTTCAAGCCAGAAAATTAAAATTTATACAGGGCAAATAGATTATGAATTACCAATAAATGATTCACAACAGTTTGATGCTGGAGTAAAAATTTCTAATATTAATTCTGAAAGTATTTTAAATCAGTTTATTTTTAATGAAGGAGAGAAGGAAGATGATATTCAAAATTCTGATACTTTTTTATATGATGAAACTAATTATGCTATTTATAGCAGTTATTCTAATAATTGGAGTAGCTGGAGTTTAAATGCTGGATTAAGATTTGAGTACACTAATATAATAGGTAATTCAATATCAACTAATCAAGAAAACAATACTAATTTCTTGAAATTTTTCCCATCTATAAATATATCAAGTAAACTAAATGATAATAATCAATTGGATTTTAAATATAATAAGAGAATTCGTCGACCTAGTTATAGTCAGTTTAATCCATTTAAGTTTTTTTTAAACGACAATACTTATATAACAGGAGATCCTAATTTAAAGCCTAGAATTGATAACCAATTTATTATAGGCTATACATTTAATAGTGATTATACTTTTGAAGTATATTACCGCAATGAAAACAACCCTGCTATACAATTTGTTTATCAAGATAATGTTGAAAAAAAATTAATATATAAATTCACGAATACTGATGTCTCTTTTTCATATGGGTTAGATTTTACTACTTATAAACAAATTGTACAAAATTGGGATTTGTATATTCTATCTTCAGTATTTTATTATAAAAATGATTTTTTTCCTGTAGGAAGTACTGATTTATTATACACTGCTGATAAATGGTCTGTTTATTTAGAGGCTGTTAATTATTTTTCTTTTTTAAAGGACAATAGTTTAACAGTAAATATAGCATACACACTTATGACTCCTTCAAATGATGGTCCATCAAATACAAGTACAATTGCAGGTTTGGATATTAACTTAAGAAAAAGAATTTTTAAAGATAGAGCTTCTATAAATATTGGTATTACCGATGTTTTTAATACACAAAATTTTGAAACAACATCTCTCTATTTAAATCAAAATATTTTATCAAAAATTAGATTTGAAAACAGGATGTTTGTATTTGGTTTTAATTATAAGTTTGGTAATTTTAATTTGAAAAACAATAAAAAGCAGATTGACTTAGAAGAACGTAAACGATTATCTTCTAATTAAATCTTTCTTCTCAAAATATTATTATTTTAAAAATATTGTTTAACCTTACCCCAAAGACCTTTAGGAGACATTTTAAGCTCATCTTCTAATTCTTGCATTGTTTTTGTAGCTTCATTAATTTTATTAAATATACGCGCTCTAATTAAATAAATAGTAGGTATTATAATTGTCATTACTGGAATCATATAGATTAATTGAAATTCATCTACATTTATGTCACTGAATAGAACTACACCTATTTGAAAAACATACATTACAATAGGTACCAATAAAGCATGATACCACCAATGTCGGCAAGTAAAAAACCAAACAAATAATAGCATTAATGGTATGGATTTACTAGAAAGAACCCACATAGCATAATTTGCATCAAGCCAAAGTTTACTGTCATATGTAAATAAAAAAGTGTCCCAAATTTGCGTTTGTGGGACACTTTCGTATAAGGAAAATAAATATGGAGTTAAAGCTATTAATGTGGCAATTAGACTCCCAGCTACTAGCCTTTTATTCGTATTTTTATCTTTCTTAAGCAACGATTTTTCTAGGCGTTCTGTCGATGCTGTTGAATGCAACGATTTTTCTAGGTGTTCTGTCGATACTGTTGAATGCAACGATTTTTCTAGGCGTTCTGTCGATGCTGTTGAATGCAACGATTTTTCTAGGTGTTCTGTCGATTTTTGTACCTTCTTCATTTGCCGTATTAAAAGCCGTAAACATTAAGCCTCCAATAATGGCGAATGCAATTAAATAATTTTTAGTTTTCATTTTATAAGGGATTTAATTAATTAATATCCCAAATTTAACTAAAGACTATCTTGAAGGATTTGGCTAAATGTTAAAATTGTGTTAAAAACGATTGTTTTAAAAATTATCGCTATGGGTTTGCCGTAAAACTTCAAAAACTGGAGTGTTTTTTATGATTACTCTTATATGTATTATTGTTGTTTGTTAATATTTAAATTTAATATTCTTGTATTATTCTTGTTATTTTTTATTGAAATGACATCAAAATCATCATCTAAAATATTAATAATTTGTTCTGGCCATTCTATTAAAATCCAATTATCAGAATCTAAATAATCTTCTATTCCAAAATTATACGCTTCTTCAATATCATTTATTCGATATAAATCAAAATGATAAATCTTATTATCCTTTAGTTCATATTCATTTACAATTGAAAATGTTGGGCTACTAACTTCATCGTGACTTCCTAATGCTCTTACAATAGATTTAATTAACGTGGTTTTGCCAGCACCCATATCGCCGTATAATAAAAGCGTTTTAGAATTAACATGCTTAATTAGCTTTTTTGCAACAGAATCAATTTCATCTAATCTATAACTAATATCCAATTTAAATAAAATTTATACACAATATTAATAATAAAACTCCAAAAAAACTAATAAAATACGCTTTTAATCGATTTTTTTTGCGTTTCATAGTGTTATTTAGGGTTAAAAACGACAAATGGAATTATCATTTCTTCTAAAGAAACACCCCCATGCTGATAGGTGTTTCTAAAATAGCTTACATAATGATTGTAGTTATTTGGATAGGCAAAAAACAAATCATTTTTAGCAAATATATACGAGCTATTCATTGTAAGTGAAGGTAAGTGTATGTCTTTAGGGTTTTTTGAAGCCAATACATCCTTTTTATCATAAGTTAAACTTCTGCCAGTTTTGTAGCGCAAATTTAAACTCGTATCTCTATCACCAATAACTTTTGATGGGTTTTTAACATTAATGGTGCCGTGATCTGTCGTTAGTATGAGTTTAAATCCTAACTGCTGAGCTTGTTGAATCATTTCTATTAACGGTGAGTTTTTAAACCAACTATGTGTTAATGATCTGTATGCTTTGTCGTTAGAGGCTAATTCTTTAACAACTTCCATTTCTGTTTTAGAATGTGAGAGCATATCAACAAAATTATATACTATAACAGTTAAATCATTATTTTTTAAAGAGTTAAAATTTTCAACTAGTTTTTTGCCTGCTCTTAAATTTGTGATCTTATGGTATTCGCAAATCAAGTTAGTTAAGCCTAAGCGTTTCATTTGTGATTTTAAAAATTCAGCTTCATATAGGTTTTTACCGCCTTCATCCGTATCGTTTCTCCAATATTCAGGAAAAAGTTTTTCCATATCGCTAGGCATTAAGCCTGAAAAAATAGCATTTCTAGCATATTGTGTTGCCGTGGGTAATATGCTAAAAAAGGCTTCTTCTTTTTCTTTTTTATAAAAATTATTAATAACAGGTTCAAAAATTTTCCATTGGTCATATCTTAAATTATCAATAACCACTAATAATGTAGGTTGTTCTTTATTTAGTTCTGGTGCTATTCTTTCCTTAAAAAGGGTATGAGACATGATTGGTGCATCAGTATGAGGTTTAAACCAATTGGCGTATTTTTTTTCTATAAACTTGCCAAATTGAGCGTTTGCTTCATTTTTTTGAGATTCTAGAATTTCAAACATCCCAATATCTTCAATATCTTCAAGCTGTAATTCCCAATAAATAAGTTTTTGATATAAAGTCACCCATTCTTCATAAGAATTTACCATTGATAACTCCATGGAGATTTTTCTAAATTCTTGTTGGTAGTTAGAGGTGGTTTTTTCTGAAATTAATCTAGAGTGGTCTAAATTCTTTTTTAGACTTAAAAGTATTTGGTTCGGGTTTACAGGTTTTATTAAGTAATCTGCTATTTTATTACCAATAGCTTCTTCCATGATGTATTCTTCTTCACTCTTAGTAATCATCACTACAGGAAGGTTATTTTGTTTTTCTTTTATTTCATTTAAAGTTTCTAGACCAGTAAGTCCAGGCATATTTTCATCTAAAAATACAATATCAAAATTTTCGTCATCTAATATATCAATGGCTTCAGAGCCACTTTTACATGTGGTTACATTATAATTCTTTTTTTCAAGAAACAGAATATGAGGTTTTAATAAATCAATTTCATCATCTACCCAAAGTATTTTTATTGTATTCATTTAAATGCCATTTAGATTTTTATAGTGTTAGAATTAATTTTAAGTCTTTTTTAGACTTCATAATAATTATATTTGTGTCTATTAAACTATAACTTTTAAAGTTTGAACAAACTTAAAATATTAAACGACCCAATTTACGGATTTATTACCATTCCAAATTCTCTTATTTTTGATTTAATACAGCATAAGTATTTTCAAAGGTTAAGACGGATTACACAAATGGGGATGTCTTATATGGTATATCCTGGAGCGCATCACACACGTTTTCATCATGCTATAGGTTGTGTACATTTAATGCAACAAGCCATTAATGTACTTCGCTTTAAAGGAGTTACAATATCTAAAGAAGAGGAAGATGCGTTATATGTTGCCATTTTATTACATGATATTGGTCATGGTCCATTTTCTCATGCTATGGAACATACTATTGTTAATAATGTGTCTCATGAGCAAATTTCATTGCTTTTCATGGAGCAATTAAATGAAGAATTTAACGGAAGTTTAACGCTTGCCATCAAAATCTTCAAAGGAGAATATCACAGAAACTTTATGTGTCAGCTTATTTCCGGTCAGTTTGATATGGATAGGGCCGATTATTTAAAACGTGATAGTTTCTATACAGGCGTTGCAGAAGGCAATATAAATAGTGAGCGATTAATTACGATGCTTAATGTAGTTGATGATGAATTGGTAGTTGAAGAAAAGGGTATTTATAGCGTTGAAAAATTTATAATAGCACGTCGTTTAATGTACTGGCAAGTTTATTTACATAAAACAGGGTTGGTAGCCGAACAGTTATTAATTAGAGTTTTAAAACGTGCTAAAGAATTGACTATAAAAGGCGAAGTACTTAATGCTAGTAAGCCGCTTCAGTATTTTTTGAATAATGAAATTTCTATAGAAGATTTTAATAAAGATACGCTTCATGTGTTTTCTCAATTAGATGATTATGATATTATTTCAGCTATGAAAGAATGGCAGCATCATAATGATTTTGTACTTAGCAATTTATGTGAAATGATTATTAATAGGGTTTTATTAAAAATTAAACTTAAAAATAAGCCCATTAAAAACCAAAGTTTAGAAAAGTATATTGAAGAATTAATTAATAAATATAAAATAACCAAAGTTGAAGCTGAGTATTTTGTGTTTACAGGTAGCATTTCAAATCAAGCATATCAACTAAAGCATCAGAGTATTAATATACTGCATAAGTCTGGAAAGATACAAGATATCGTGAAGGCCTCAGATCAGTTAAATCTAAAAGCACTATCAAAACCAGTAACTAAATATTATATATGTTACCCCAAAGTTAAACTTTAGTACATTTTTCCTATTTTTGCGGGAATCAAACAAAAAACAATTAAAAAATTAGTGTGAAATTTACAGCACAACAAATAGCGGGTATATTAGAGGGAGATGTTGTAGGGAATCCTGATGTAGAAGTATCAAAGCTTTCTAAAATAGAGGAAGGTTTTGATGGGGCTTTAACTTTTTTAGCCAATCCAAAATACACACCTCATATATATACAACAAAGGCATCAATAACTATTGTGAATAAAACATTTGAACCTGATAGTGATATTAAAACAACACTTATTAAGGTAGATGATGCTTATTTATCCTTTTCAAAAATATTAGAATATTATAATGCTGTTAAACTTAATAAAGTAGGAATAGAGCAGCCATCATTTATGTCGGAATCTTCTAAATATGGAGATGATTTTTATGCAGGAGCATTTTCTTATATTGGTGAGAATGTTACTTTAGGAGATCATGTGAAAATATTTCCAAATGTGTATGTTGGTGATAATGTAGAAATTGGTGATAATTCTATTATTTTTTCGGGTGCCAAAATTTATTCTGAAACTATTATTGGTAAAAACTGTGTTATAAATTCTGGTGCTATAATTGGTGCAGATGGCTTTGGTTTTGCTCCTAATGAAGATGGAGGGTATAGAAAAATACCTCAGACAGGAAATGTGATTATAGAAGATTTTGTTGATATTGGAGCGGTTACTACCATAGACAGAGCCACATTAGGTTCAACTATTATACGAACAGGAGTTAAGCTAGATAATCAAATTCAAATAGCTCATAATGTTGAAATTGGTAAAAATACTGTAATAGCTGCTCAAACTGGCATAGCAGGATCTACTAAGGTTGGTGAACATTGTCAAATTGGTGGGCAGGTTGGAATTGCAGGACATATTATTATTGGAAATAATGTTAGAATTCAAGCACAATCTGGTATCGGTAGAAATATTAAAGATAATGAAATGATTCAAGGCTCTCCAGCTATTACATTAAGTGATTACAACAAGTCGTATGTGCATTTTAAAAATTTACCCCAAATTGTAAAAAATATTAATGATTTAGAAAAAAAAGTGAATGGGAATAGTTAATACAGAAATCAAACAAAAAACCATCCAAAAAGAGATATCCTTAACAGGGGTTGGCTTGCACACTGGTAAAAATGTGACCTTAACATTTAAGCCTGCTATTGCAAATTCAGGTTTTGCTTTTAAGCGTATAGATTTAGAAGGAGCTCCTATAATTGAAGCAGATGCTAATTATGTAACAAATACACAAAGAGGAACGTGTTTAGAAAAAAATGGTGTAACCATTCAAACATCAGAACATGTACTAGCTGCTTTGGTAGGTTTAGATATAGATAATGCTATAATAGAATTAGATGCTTCAGAACCTCCAATTATGGATGGATCTTCAAAGTTTTTTGTTGAAGCTATAGAAAAAGCAGGTATTAAAGAACTTGATGCTTTTAGAGAAGAGTATATTGTTACAGATATTGTTTCATATACAGATGAAGAAACAGGCAGTGAAATTCTACTAATGCCTTCAAAAGAATACCAAATTACTACCATGGTAGATTTTGGAACCAAAGTTTTAGGAACACAAAATGCTACTTTAAATAAGATTTCAGATTTTAAAAAGGATATTTCAGACTCACGTACATTTAGTTTTTTGCATGAAATAGAAATGCTTTTAGAGCATGGTCTTATAAAAGGAGGTGATTTAAATAATGCGATTGTTTATGTTGACAAAGCATTATCTCCAGAAACGATGGAAAAGTTAAGAATAGCCTTTAACAAAGATAGTATTGCAGTAAAGCCTAATGGTATTTTAGATAATTTAACATTACATCATCCTAATGAGGCAGCAAGACATAAATTATTAGATGTTTTAGGAGATTTGGCTCTTATAGGAACAAGAATAAGAGGTAAGGTTATAGCAAATAAACCAGGGCATTTTGTTAATACACAATTTGCTAAGAAAATGTCTAAACTTATAAAAAACGAAAAGCGTAATAATGTGCCTTCAGTTGATTTGACTCAAACACCTTTAATGGATGTGACTCAAATTATGGCTATGCTACCACATAGACAACCGTTTTTATTAATTGATAAAGTATTTGAACTTTCTGATAATCATGTTATAGCACAGAAAAATGTGACTATGAATGAAGAGTTTTTTAAAGGTCATTTCCCTGGATCACCTGTTATGCCAGGAGTTTTAATTGTTGAAGCCATGGCGCAAACGGGAGGTGTTTTAGTTTTAAATACAGTTCCTGATCCTGAAAACTATCTTACTTTCTTTATGAAAATGGATAATGTTAAGTTTAAGCAAAAAGTAGTTCCAGGAGACACGTTAATATTTAAATGTTCGTTAATCACACCAATACGTCGTGGTATATGCCATATGCAAGGTTATGCTTATGCAAACGGTAAGCTTTGTGCAGAAGCAGAATTAATGGCTCAAATTTCAAAAGTAAAATAAAATATATGAATCAACCATTGGCATATGTTCACCCAGGAGCCAAAATCGCAAAAAATGTGGTTATAGAGCCTTTTACAACCATTCATAACAATGTGAAAATAGGAGATGGAACATGGATAGGAAGTAATGTAACTATTATGGAAGGAGCGCGTATAGGTAAAAATTGCAATATTTTTCCAGGATCTGTTATTTCTGCTGTTCCACAAGATTTAAAATATAATGATGAAGAAACAACTGTAGAAATAGGTGATAATGTTACTATAAGAGAATGTGTTACAATAAATAGAGGGACTACAGATAGAATGAAAACGGTGATAGGTAACAATTGTTTAATTATGGCTTATTGTCATATTGCTCACGATTGCATTATTGGTGATAATTGTATTTTCTCAAACAATAGTACGCTTGCAGGACATATTACCATTGGAGATTATGTGGTTTTAGCAGGTATGACGGCAGTTCATCAATTTGTTTCTGTAGGAAATCATGCCTTTGTAACTGGAGGGTCTTTAGTTAGAAAAGATGTGCCTCCTTATGTAAAAGCTGCAAGAGAGCCATTATCTTATGTGGGGATAAATTCAGTAGGACTGAGAAGACGTGGTTATACAACAGATAAAATTAGAGAAATTCAAAATATTTATAGAATTCTCTATCAAAAAAATTATAATAATACACAAGCTTCAGAAATTATTGAAGCAGAAATGGAGGCAACTCCTGAACGTGATGAAGTTCTTCAATTTATTAAAAATTCGCATCGTGGTATTATGAAAGGATATTTTAAATCAAACTAAATTTATGGCAACTACAAGTGATATTAGAAACGGATTATGCATTAAGTATAATAACGATATTTATAAAATTATAGAGTTCTTACACGTAAAACCAGGTAAAGGACCTGCTTTTGTAAGAACAAAAATGAAAAGTGTTACTAACGGAAAAGTGTTAGATAATACATTTTCAGCTGGACATAAACTAGAAGATGTTAGAGTAGAAACACATAAATTTCAATATTTATATAACGATGGTGAGTTTTACCATTTTATGAATGAAGCAGATTACACCCAAATTAGATTATTAGAAGCTGCTCTAGATAATCCAGGGTTAATGAAAGAAGGTGAAGTTGTTACAGTTATAATTAACACTGAAGATAATATGCCGTTATCAGTTGAATTGCCTGCAAGTGTTATTTTGGAAGTTACTGCAACAGAACCAGGAGTAAAAGGAAATACAGCTACAAATGCTACTAAACCTGCTACGGTAGAAACAGGAGCAGAGGTTAATGTACCTTTGTTTATCAATGAAGGTGATAAAATTAAAGTAGAAACAGTAAAAGGGACGTATAAAGAACGTGTTAAAGAATAGACTTTCTTGAAATTCACAAAGCCACATACCTTAAAACAAATTTCTCAATTAATTGATTGTAAATTTGTTGGAGAAGAAAATTTCCCAGTATTAGGAATGAACGAAATTCATGTTGTTGAATCAGGCGATGTTGTATTTGTAGATCATCCAAAATACTATGAGAAAGCATTAAATTCTGCTGCAACTATTATTTTAATTAATAAAGAAGTTGAATGTCCAGAAGGTAAAGCATTATTAGTAAGTGATGATCCATTTAGAGATTTTAATACACTTACTAATCATTTTAAACCTTTCAAATTAGCAACAAGTCAAATTTCAGATTCTGCAAAAATAGGAGAAGGCACTGTAATTCAACCTAATTGCTTTATAGGTCATAATGTTATTATTGGTAAAAACTGTTTAATCCATTCAAATGTTAGTATTTATGATGATGCTATTATTGGTGAGAATGTTACCATTCATGCAGGAACCGTTTTAGGTGCTAATGCTTTTTATTATAAAAAAAGACCAGAAGGTTATGATAGATTAAAATCTTGTGGACGTGTTGTAATTGAAGACCATGTTGATATTGGAGCAAATTGTACAATAGATAGAGGAGTCACAGGAGATACTACTATAAAAACTGGAACTAGATTAGATAACTTAATTCAAATTGGTCATGATACTATTATTGGTAAAAAATGCTTAATCGCTTCTCAAGTTGGTATTGCCGGTTGTGTAGTTATAGAAGATGAAGTAACTATTTGGGGGCAAGTTGGTATGACAAGTGGAATAACTATTGGTGAAAAAGCAGTTATTCATGCTCAATCAGGTATTAGTAAATCACTTGAAGCTAATAAAACTTATTGGGGTACACCTGCGCAAGAAGCTAGAGCTGAAATGAAAGAAATGGCAAATATTAAAAGGATTCCAGAAATAGTTGATTTTATAAAATCAAAAAAATAAATTTAATAATGAAAAGTAGTTTCAAAAAAAGTATTTTTGTCCTGCTTTATAATTAAAAAATAACAAATGAGTGTTTTAGTAAACAAAGATTCAAAAATAATAGTTCAAGGTTTTACAGGAAGTGAAGGAACATTTCATGCAAGCCAAATGATAGAATACGGAACCAATGTAGTAGGAGGCGTAACACCAGGAAAAGGTGGCCAAACACATTTAGATAGCCCCGTTTTTAATACCGTTTTAGATGCCGTGAAAGAAGTAGGTGCAGATACTTCTATTATTTTTGTACCACCAGCTTTTGCTGCTGATGCTATTATGGAAGCTGCTGATGCTGGAATTAAAGTTATTATTGCTATTACAGAGGGTATTCCTGTTGCAGATATGATTACTGCATCTAGTTATATAAAAAATAAAGACTGTCGTTTAATAGGTCCTAACTGTCCAGGAGTTATTACGCCAGGAGAAGCTAAAGTTGGTATCATGCCAGGTTTTGTTTTTAAGAAAGGAAAAGTTGGTATCGTTTCTAAATCAGGGACTTTAACTTATGAGGCTGCCGATCAAGTTGTAAAACAAGGTTTAGGAATAACTACAGCTATTGGTATTGGTGGAGATCCAATTATTGGAACGACTACTAAAGAAGCTGTCGAGTTATTAATTAATGATCCAGAAACAGAAGCGGTTGTTATGATAGGTGAAATTGGAGGTCAATTAGAAGCCGATGCTGCTAATTGGTATAAAGCTAGTGGTAGTAAAAAACCAGTTGTAGGATTTATTGCTGGTGAAACAGCTCCTGCTGGACGTACTATGGGGCACGCAGGCGCTATTGTTGGTGGAAGTGATGATACAGCACAAGCTAAAAAGAAAATCATGAGAGCATGTGGCATTCATGTGGTAGATTCTCCTGCTGAAATTGGAAAGAAAATAGCTGAAGTATTAGGTAATATCTAATAACTTTTTTTTAAAATATCAATCCGTTAACTTCTTTTAGTTAGCGGATTTTTTTTGCAAACGAAACTATAAGGGTAACAAAAAAGGGTTGGAGCTGATATAAGAATGAATCTTAAAACACACAATCATGAAAATCATAAAGTTAATTTTCGTTATTATAGTAATTGCCTCTACACTATCTAGTTGTTCTAAAAATGATGATTCAATCACTATAGAAACAGCACCTCAATATCCGATGAAATCTTTAATAGAAAGTGGGTATATGGAATTAGATTTAGAAAAACATACAGATTTACAAATTGAAATGGGGTATAAATTCAAATCATTTAAAAATGGAAAAATTACAGCGTTAGGTGTTCGCATACCAAATAACGGTTTGTATCGTGTAACATTATGGAATGCAGAAACAGAAGATATATTAATAACTAAAAATATTACTTCTACTTCAGGCTTGTTATCTTTTGAAGATATTCAACCAATTGAGATTAGTTCTGGCGTTTCTTATTTTATTTCTGTTAATACCCTGGATCATTATATCTTCTCTAGTTCTGAAAATGCAGAAAGCAATATATTTCCTATTGAAAGTGGAAATATATTAATAGAAGGTTATAGTACTTATTTAGGTGAAAATCAAATATTACCAAGTGAACTTATAAAAACACACTATAAAGGGATGGTTGATTTTAAATTTATAGCCTATAATTAAAATCTAATTCATAATAAATTTTTTAAAAACCTCACAAAATCTTGTGAGGTTTTTTTATTTGATGCAACTTGTATTTATTATATTTGAATTGAAAAATATTTAACCAACTATAAACGATTTTTAAAAGTGAAATCTTTTTAAATGCGTTGTAATTAATCTAAATTAAATGAAATTATTAGAAGGGAAAACAGCTATTGTTACAGGAGCTAGTAGAGGTATAGGTAAAGGAATAGCACAAGTATTTGCCCAACAAGGTGCTAATGTAGCTTTTACATACAGTGCTTCTGTTGATGCAGCAAATGAATTAGAAAAAGAGTTAAACGCTTTAGGAGTTAAAGCAAAAGGATATAAAAGTAATGCTGCTAGTTTTGATGAAGCTCAGGCATTGGCAGAAGAAGTTGTTAAAGAATTTGGTAGTATTGATATATTAGTAAACAATGCAGGTATTACAAAAGATAATTTGTTAATGCGTATTAGTGAGGAAGATTTTGATACGGTTATAGAAGTTAACTTAAAGTCAGTTTTTAACATGACCAAAGCAGTACAACGCACCATGCTTAAGCAACGTAAAGGCTCTATTATAAATATGAGTTCTGTAGTTGGTGTTAAAGGAAATGCAGGTCAAACCAATTATGCTGCTTCAAAAGCTGGTATTATAGGGTTTTCTAAATCAGTAGCATTAGAATTAGGGTCTCGTAATATTAGAAGTAACGTAGTTGCTCCTGGTTTTATTGAAACAGAGATGACTGCTAAACTTGACGAAGAAGTTGTTAAAGGATGGCGAGCAGGAATCCCTTTAAAAAGAGGAGGTACTCCAGAAGATATTGCTAATGTATGTGTGTTCTTAGCAAGTGATATGAGCGCCTATATTACAGGGCAAACATTGAATGTCGATGGAGGTATGTTAACATAAATCATGTCTTCAGAAACTATAATTTATATAATACTAGCTGGAATTATAGCGTTTTTACTAGCGCTTTTTCAGTATTTTAATAAAAAGAAAAGCATGTCTAAATTAAACATGCTTTTTTCTTTTTTAAGGTTTCTTACTATTTTTTCGATTTTGTTATTGCTAATCAATCCTAAGTTTAATCAAATTACACTTTCTATTGAAAAACCTAATTTGGTAATTGCTATTGATAATTCAAATTCCACATCATTTTTAAAGCAGGATAAAAAAGTTAAAAGCTTAATTGAAGTATTATCAAAAAATGAAGATGTAAACAATAAATTTAATTTAGATTTCTACACGTTTGGAGAAAGGCTTAAAGCTACAGATTCTTTAACATTTTTAGAAAAGCAAACCAATATTGATGATGCTTTTAATGGGCTATCTCAAATATATAAACAAACAACAGCGCCAACTTTATTAATTACTGATGGAAATCAAACTTATGGTAATGATTATGAGTTTTCATATTTAAAATACAAACACTCTATTTATCCTATAATTTTGGGTGATACAGTAACCCATACCGATTTAAAAATTCAGCAACTTAATGTAAATAAGTATGCTTATTTAAAAAACAAATTTCCAGTTGAGACTATTCTAGTTTATAATGGCAATACTAATATAGAATCTAAGTTTATAGTTACTAACGGAAATACTACAGTATATTCCGAAGTTGTAAGTTTTTCTAAAAATAATAATTCTAAGCTTGTTAATTTTGCTTTACCAGCAGCTACAGTAGGAGTTTGTAGTTACAAAGCAACACTTGTGCCTCTTAAAAACGAAAAAAACATTGTAAATAATTCTAAGAATTTTGCTGTTGAAGTCATAGATCAAAAAACTAAAATAGCCATTGTTCATGATTTTTTACACCCGGATTTAGGTGTGCTAAAAAAGAGTATAGAAAGTAATGAGCAACGATCAGTAGATTTTCTTAGTCCAAAGGAATTATTAAGTCATATAGATGATTTTCAATTATTTATATTGTATCAGCCAAATAATAAGTTTAATAATCTATTAGATGTTTTAAATAAAGAAAACAAGAATACATTTATTATTGAAGGCACTAAAACAGACCTTAATTTTCTAAATAGAATACATAAAAATTATCAACACGAAGTAACACAACAAATAGAAGACTATCAAGCAGAGTTAAATGGTAACTATACACCATTCATAATTGATGATATAGATTTTCAATCATTTCCACCGCTTAGATCAAATTATGGCAATGTGAATTTTTATGTACCATTTGAATCTATTTTAAATAAAAGTATAAGAGGAATATCTACAAATGAACCTTTATTAGTAACTTTTGAATCAAGTGGTAGGCGAGAAGCTATTTTATTTGGTGAAAATATTTGGCAATGGAGAGCTCAAAGTTTTATAAATTCAAAATCATTTAATCAATTTGATAATTTTATAGGCAAGTTAGTTCAGTACTTAGCGTCAACTAAACGTAAGAATAGATTAAATTTAGAGTATGATTCGTTTTATAATGGAAGTACAAATATTGTTGTTAAAGCTCAGTTTTTCGATAAAAATTATCAGTTTGATACGAGAGAACCGCTTTCAATTACACTAGTTAATGACGTAACAAAAAAAACAAAAACACTTCCATTAATTTTAAAAAACACCAATTATCAGGTAGATTTAAGTAGTTTGCCACCTTCTAATTATAGTTTTGTTGTGCGAGCTACTAATGAGAATATTTCTAAATCTGGTCAGTTTGAAATTTTAGATTATAATGTAGAGCAACAATTTTCAAATGCTAATGTAACAAAGTTACAACAACTAGCTACTAACAGTCAAGGAAGTGCTTATTTTATTGATAAAAGTGATGGTTTAATTAATGACTTATTAAACGATAATAGGTATGTTTCCATCCAGAAAAACAATAAAAATAGCCTACCTTTGATAGATTGGAAATACTTACTCGCTATTATAGCAACAAGCTTAACAGCAGAGTGGTTTTTAAGAAAATATAACGGATTAATTTAAACTAAAATAAATAATGGAAAAATTACCAAAAATTGCATTCCCTATAATAATAGCAGTAGTTATTGCTATAGTGTTAGTGTCAAAATCATTAGTAACTATAGAGTCTGGTCATGCCGGAGTTTTGTATAAATTAAATGGAGGGGTAGACCCTAATCAAGAAGTTATTGGAGAAGGTCTTAACTTTATTGCTCCTTGGAATAGTGTTATTGATTACGAAGTACGTCAACAAGAAATCCCTGAAAAAATGTCTGTATTATCATCAAATGGATTGGATATTAAATTAGATGCTTCTGTTTTATATCAGCCAGACATTAAAAATTTAAGTCGTTTACATAAAGAAAAAGGGAAAAATTATTTAGAGCGTGTTTTACAGCCCGCAATAAGAAGTGCTGCAAGAAGTGTTGTTGGTCGTTATACACCAGAACAATTATATTCTAGTAAGAGAGATGCTATTCAAGAAGAAATATTTCAAGAAACTAAAGGTATTGTTGAAACACAATATATTCAATTAAATAATATTTTTATTAGAGATGTAACCCTGCCAGCAACTATTAAAGAAGCTATTGAGCGTAAATTAAAGCAAGAGCAGGAATCTTTAGAATATGAATTTAGATTAGTTACTGCAGCGAAAGAAGCGCAAAAAGTAATTATTGAAGCTGAAGGTAAAGCGGAATCAAACCGTATTTTAAGTGCGTCATTAACCGATAAAATTTTACAAGATAAAGGTATCGATGCTACTATGAAATTAGCTGAATCACCAAATAGTAAGGTTATAGTTATTGGTTCGGGAGATAGCGGGTTGCCTATTATTTTAGGAAATCAGTAAAATCACGAATTAAATAATTCAAGTTTTTTAACTTTATTTTAAATATTAAATAATTTTTATAAAAGAAAAATATATAATATTCAATAGGACTAAATTTTGTTAAAATTATTTGGATTTTTAAACTTTAATTATAGATATTTGTAGAAATAAATAAAGACATGACTTTTATTCAAACACATCATCATTTTCAAATTTGCACTCAAGCGAACTGAAAATGTATTGAATAAAATCGACATATTTTTAAACCCGTTTGAGACAATCAAGCGGGTTTTTTATTTTTAAATCCAACTAGATTGTTTCAAACTCATAAAAACAAGATAATGAGTAAATTAAGAATTGCAGTACAGAAATCAGGTCGTTTACACGACGAATCAATGGAATTACTTAAAGATATAGGTATTTCTATAGACAATGGCATCGATCAATTAAAAGCTTCAGCAAGAAACTTTCCTGTAGAAGTATTTTATTTAAGAAATGGAGACATTCCTCAATACCTAAAAGACGGTGTAGTAGATGTAGCTATAATAGGTGAGAATGTTTTAATTGAAAAAGGAAGCGGTATTAATGTTGCTGAAAAACTAGGATTTTCATCCTGCCGTGTTTGTGTTGCTGTGCCAAAAGCAATGGATTATAAAAGCATTAAAGACTTGGAAGGAAAACGTATTGCTACATCATACCCAAATACCGTTCAAAACTATTTAGACGCTCAAGGTATTACTGCAAACCTTCATATTATTAATGGATCTGTTGAAATTGCTCCAAATATTGGATTAGCAGATGCTATTGTTGATATTGTTTCTAGCGGGAGTACACTGTTTAAAAACAATTTAAAGGAAGTTGAAATGATTTTAAAATCGGAAGCTGTTTTAGCAGTTTCTCCTATTTTAGATGAAGGTAAACAAGCTATTTTAGATAAGATTCAATTTAGAATTCAATCGGTTTTAAAAGGAAGAGACTCTAAGTATGTTTTATTAAATGCCCCAAACGATAAGGTACAAGATATTATTAATGTGTTGCCAGGAATGAAAAGCCCAACAGTTTTACCACTTGCTCAAGAAGGATGGAGTTCGATACACTCGGTAATAAGCAAAAGCGCATTTTGGGATGTTATAGACGATTTAAAAGCCAAAGGCGCACAAGGTATTTTAGTTTGTCCAATTGAAAAAATGGTATTATAATGATGTTTTTTATTTCCACGAAAGTGAAAATATCATGATGTTTATATTAAGATTAATGACATGCAAATAATAAACAATCCAGAAAGAGGAGAGTGGACATCTATTTTAGAGCGCCCAACACAAACAGTCGATGATATTGAAAACACGGTAAATCAGATTTTTAATGAAGTCATTAAAAATGGTGATGAAGCGATAAAAAAATACACCATAAGGTTTGATGGAGTCGATTTAAAATCGAGTATTGTAACAACTTCTGAAATAGAAGATGCTATTAATAAGGTTCCTGAAAAACTTCAAAATGCTATAAAAAAAGCAAAACAGAATATTGAAGTATTTCATACAGCACAAAAAACATCTAGAATTGAAGTTGAAACAACAAATGGCGTACAATGCTGGCAAGAAAAAAGACCTATTGAAAAAGTAGGACTTTATATTCCTGGAGGCACAGCACCATTGTTTTCAACGGTTTTAATGTTGGCAATTCCTGCGCAAATTGCGGGTTGTAAAGAGATTGTTTTATGTTCGCCACCAAATAAAGCAGGTTGTTTAGCTCCTGAAATTTTATTTGCAGCACAACTTTGTGGTGTTACTAAAATCATAAAAGCTGGAGGTATTCAAGCTATTGCTGGATTAACATTTGGCACAAATATGATACCTCAGGTTTATAAAATTTTCGGACCAGGAAATCAGTTTGTAACCGTTGCAAAACAATTGGCAACAAAATATGGTGTAGCTATTGATATGCCTGCAGGCCCAAGTGAATTATTAGTAGTTGCTGATAAAACAGCAAATGCCTCATATATTGCTTCCGATTTGTTAAGTCAAGCTGAACATGGTACCGATAGTCAGGTTATTTTGGTGTCAACATCTAAAACTTTAATACATGAAGTATCAGATGAAATTGAAACACAAATAAAGGTTCTTCCGCGTCAAGCGATTGCAGAAAAGGCGATTGCTAATTCTAAGTTGATATATGTTGAAAATGATGAAATGGCACTTCAACTAATTAACGAGTATGGACCAGAACACTTTATCATTTGTGTTAAAAATGAAGACTTCTATGTTGATGGTATTAGAAATGCAGGTTCAGTTTTTATAGGCGATTACACACCTGAAAGTGCTGGTGATTATGCCTCGGGAACCAATCATACGTTGCCAACAAACGGTTTTACAAAAGCATATTCTGGAGTAAATTTAGATAGCTTTTTAAAGAATATGACGTTTCAAAAAATATCTAAAGAAGGGCTTTTAAATATAGGAGAAACAATAGAGTTAATGGCAGCTGCCGAGGGCTTACAAGCACACAAAAATGCGGTGTCAATAAGATTAAAAGCATTGAAATCATGAACATTCAAGATTTAATACGATCAACTATAAAGGCATTAAAGCCCTATTCGTCTGCAAGAGATGAATTTCAAGGCGCTACAGACGATATGGTGTTTTTAGACGCTAATGAAAACCCGTTTGAAAACGGTGTAAATAGATATCCAGATCCGCAACAAGGGAAATTAAAAGCTGTTTTATCAGAAATAAAAGGAGTTTCAACTAAAAATATTCTGTTAGGTAATGGAAGCGATGAAGTTTTAGATTTAGTTTTTAGAGCTTTTTGTGAACCTAATATAGATAATATTATCACTTTACCGCCAACATACGGTATGTATAATGTATTGGCAAATATAAATGCTATTAACATAAAGGAGGTTTTGTTATCTGAAGATTTTCAACCACAAGTTGATAAAATTCTAAATGCAGCGAACACTCAAAGTAAAATCTTGTTTTTATGTTCACCAAATAATCCAACAGGAAATAGTTTTAATACTTTTGATATGGAAGTTTTGTTAAATAATTTCCAAGGTATAGTGGTAATTGACGAAGCTTATATCGATTTTTCAAAAGAGAAGAGTTGGATTCATAGACTAGAAGAGTTTCCTAATTTAATTGTCGCACAAACGCTTTCAAAAGCTTACGGAATGGCAGGAATTCGTTTAGGTATTTGTTACGCTTCCGCGGAAATTATAGCTGTTTTAAACACTATTAAACCGCCTTATAATGTTAATGAATTAACTCAAATAAAAGCAGTTGATCAATTAACTATCAAAGATTTAGCAAAAAATCAAATTAATGCTATTTTAGAAGAACGAGATGTTTTAATTTCAGAATTACAAGGTGTTAGTTTTGTTTCAAAAATATATCCTTCTGATGCAAATTTTATACTTGCTAAAGTTGATGATGCATCAAAAAGATACAATCAATTAATTAAAAAAGGGATTGTAATAAGAAATAGAACCACGCAACCTGGGTGTGAAAACACTTTAAGGTTTACGGTTGGAACTCAAGATGAGAATAAGAAATTAATTGAAACCCTTCAATTAATTTCGAAATCCTGAACTTGTTTCAGGAACTTATGAAACAATGACTAAATTTTATTGTTACATATTGTCAAATAAAAATAAAGCAGTATGACAACTAAAGAATTGGCATAGAGAATGGAAATGGAATCTGTTAAAAGAAGCCAATCCAAAATTAGAAACATTAGATATTAATAAGACCCTGAAATAAATTCAGGGTTGCTTAATAAATTAAGCATGAAAAAAGTATTATTCATAGATAGAGACGGAACTTTGGTATTAGAACCACCTGTAGACTATCAATTAGATAGTTTAGAGAAATTAGAATTCTACCCAAAAGTATTTCAATATATGGCTAAAATAGCTAGTGAATTGGATTACGAATTGGTAATGGTAACAAATCAAGATGGTTTAGGAACAGATTCTTTTCCAGAAGACACCTTTTGGCCAGCTCAAAATAAAGTTATTGATGCTTTTGTAAAAGAAGGTGTTGTGTTTTCAGAAATATGTATAGATAAAACGTTTCCTCATGAAAATGCAGAAACGCGTAAACCGAGAACAGGTTTATTGACCAAATATTTTTCTGAAGATTATGATTTAGAAAACTCTTTCGTATTAGGTGATCGCATTACTGATATGGAATTAGCTAAAAACTTAGGAGCTAAAGGTATTTATTTATCTGAAGACCCTGAATTAGGAGCAGATGAAATAGAAACATCTAAACAAGACATTATAGACTGTATTGCCTTGACTAGTACAGATTGGTCAGAAATATATGATTTCTTAAAACTTGAAGATCGCGTAGAAGAAATTACACGTAATACCAACGAAACCAAGATTTATATAAAATTAAACTTGGATGGATCTGGTAAAAACAATATTAATACAGGTTTATCTTTTTTCGACCATATGTTAGATCAAATTGGTCGTCATGGGGCTATGGATTTAACCATTAAAGTTGATGGTGATTTAAACGTTGATGAGCACCACACCATTGAAGACACTATGATTGCTTTTGGTGAATTATTTAATAAAGCATTAGGAAATAAACTAGGTATAGAACGTTATGGTTTCTGTTTGCCTATGGATGATTGTTTAGCACAGGTTGCTGTCGATTTTGGTGGCAGAAACTGGCTAGAATGGGATGCAGAGTTTAAGCGTGAAAAAATTGGTGATATGCCAACAGAAATGTTTTATCACTTGTTTAAATCGTTTACAGACGGTGCTAAATGTAATTTAAATGTAAAGGCTGAAGGCGTAAATGAACACCATAAAATTGAAGGGATATTTAAAGCATTTGCAAAAGCTATGAAAATGGCTGTAAAACGAGATTCAAATAAAATGTTTTTACCAAGTACAAAAGGAATGCTTTAAAAAGTCCACTCCCTCAAGGAGGGATTTAAAAGGGAGCTAAAAGCGTAAGTTGAAATTTATTGTAGCTTAGAAAAATTATGAGTGAATTAATAGAGGTGAGTGAGAATTCTTCCCCTTCGGGGAAGTTAGATGGGGCTGTCGTTATAATAAATTACGGAGCAGGAAATATAAAAAGTATACAATTTGCTTTTAAACGTTTAGGAATTGATGCTATTTTATCAAATAATCCTGATGAAATTATGGCTGCCGATAAAATTATTTTTCCAGGTGTTGGAGAAGCGAGTAGTGCTATGAAAATGTTGAGAGAAAGTGGTTTAGATAAGCTGATTCCAACATTAAAACAACCTGTTTTAGGGATTTGTTTGGGCATGCAATTACTTTGTAAATCAACAGAAGAAGGAAATACAAAGGGTTTAGGTATTTTTCAAACGGATGTTAAAAGATTTGCTGATAACGTAAAAGTACCACAAATGGGCTGGAATGTTATTAAAGATTTAAAATCAGATTTATTCAAAGGTATTAAAGAGAACGAATATATGTATTTGATTCATAGTTATTACGCCGAGCATTGTGAAGAAACTATTGCAGCAACCGATTACGATATTAATTACGCATCAGCATTGCAACACAATAATTTTTATGGCGTTCAATTTCATCCAGAAAAGAGTAGTTTAGCAGGAGCAAAAATATTACAAAACTTTATAGATTTATAAAATGAGAATAATACCAGCCATAGATATCATTGACGGAAAATGTGTTCGTTTAACCAAAGGTGATTACGGAACAAAAAAAATATATAGTGAGAGTCCTCTTGAAATAGCTAAAGCATTTGAAGCTTCAGGAATAGAATATTTACATTTGGTCGATTTAGATGGAGCTAAAGCGCAACACATAGTAAACTATAAGGTTTTAGAGCAAATTGCATCAAAAACAAGTCTTAAAATTGATTTTGGAGGTGGTTTAAAAACAAATGAAGATTTACATATAGCCTTTAATTCTGGTGCAAAACAAATTACAGGTGGAAGTATCGCAGTTAAAGACCCGAAAACATATGAAGGATGGATTTCTAAATATGGTTCTGCTAAAATTATATTAGGAGCCGATAGCGATAACGGAAAAGTATCAATAAGCGGATGGATGGAACAAAGCAATGAAGACGTTATTCCATTTATAAAAGGGTATCAAAAGAAAAGTATTCAATATGTTATTTGTACAGATATTTCTAAGGATGGCATGCTTGAAGGGCCATCTGTAGATTTATACAAACAAATTATTTCAGAATGCTCAAACAGCAGTAGTGGTCAGTCAATTAAGTTGATTGCCTCTGGTGGTATTTCAGATATAGACGAATTGCCAGTTTTAAAAGAAATGGGTTGTGAAGGTGTTATCATCGGAAAAGCTATTTATGAAAATAGAATAAGTTTAAAGCAATTAGAGAAATTTGTATAAATGTTAACAAAACGAATTATACCTTGTTTAGATATTAAAAATGGACGCACTGTTAAAGGTGTTAATTTTGTCGATTTACGTGATGCAGGCGATCCTGTAGAATTGGCAAAACAGTATGCCGATTTTGGAGCTGATGAATTAGTTTTTTTAGATATATCTGCAACTTTAGAAGGGCGAGCAACTACGCTAGACATGGTTTTACATGTTGCAGAGCAAGTAAATATTCCTTTTACAGTTGGTGGTGGTATTTCATCAGTTGAAGATGTTGATGCTTTACTACAGTGTGGCGCAGATAAAGTATCTATTAATTCTTCAGCAGTAAAAAGACCAGAACTGGTAAACGAATTATCAAACAAATTTGGAAGTCAATGTGTTGTTGTAGCTATTGATGCTAAACAAATTGATGGAAAATGGAAAGTGCATTTAGCAGGTGGAAGTATACCAACAGATATTGATTTATTTGAATGGGCTAAAGAAGTAGAAAATAGAGGTGCAGGCGAAATTTTGTTTACCTCCATGAATCATGATGGTACTAAAAATGGATTTGCAAATGAAGCTCTAGCTAAATTATCAGATGAATTAAATATTCCAATAATTGCATCTGGTGGCGCAGGAAATGTTCAGCATTTTATTGATACATTTAAAGAAGGAAAAGCAGATGCGGCATTAGCGGCTAGTGTGTTTCACTTTGGAGAAATACCTATTCCAGATTTAAAAAAAGAGTTAAAAGAAAACAATATAGAAGTGAGGTTATAGCTTCTATTGTGCTAAGAATGTCACACGGAGCGCAGTCGAAGTGTTGTTTTTAGTACAGATTATAAATTGAAGTTAAATTAATAAGATTCCTGCTTTCGCAGGAATGACAATATTATGGAAATAAAATACGATTCAAACGGACTTGTGCCAGCTATCATTCAAGACGCTATAACTAAAAATGTTTTGATGTTGGGCTATATGAATGAAGCCGCTTATCAAAAAACAATAGACACAAAACAGGTTACTTTTTTTAGTAGAAGTAAACAACGTTTGTGGACAAAAGGTGAAGAAAGTGGTAATTTTTTGAATCTTGTGGATATAAAAAATGATTGTGATAATGATACATTGCTTATTCAAGTAAATCCAGTTGGCTCTACATGTCATAAAGGAACTGATAACTGTTGGGGTGAAGAAAACAAATCAAATTATGGTTTCTTTTCAACTTTAGAAGATGTTATCACAGAGCGTATTGCTAATAAAGATACACAGAAATCTTATGTAGCAAGTTTGTTTGCAAAAGGGATTAATAAAGTAGCGCAAAAAGTAGGTGAGGAGGCTGTTGAAACGGTTATTGAAGCCATGGATAACAACGATGAGTTATTTTTATATGAGTCTGCCGATTTACTTTTTCATTATTTAATGCTTCTACAAGCAAAAGGCTTTACCTTAAAAGATATTGAAGCAGAATTAAAAGGAAGACACAAATAAAAGTGAATAAAATAGGTGCTTCATATCAATATCCTCTAACTGTTTCAAAAGAACATATAGACAATTTAAACCATGTAAATAATGTGGTTTATGTGCAATGGATTAATGATGTATCAGAAAAACATTGGAAAAGTTTATCAAACCCAGATTTAGACTCCTGTTATTTTTGGGTCGTTATAAAACATGAAATAGATTATTTTGATGAAGCAATATTAGGTGATCATTTAACAATAAAAACTCAAGTTGGAGAGTCTTCAGGAGTTAAATCTATTAGAAATGTAGAAATTTTTAGAGATGAAAAACTATTGGTAAAAGGACAAACAACTTGGTGCTTAATCGATATTAAAACACATAAGCCAAAACGAATTACTGAAGATGTTTTAAAAGTACTATATAATAATTTTTGTATATCCGTTTAATGTCCACTAGCTGTAATGCTTGCTA
>TARA_R110002050_G_scaffold149250_1_pt1 | contig 25302 bp, 17 predicted proteins | sample TARA_R110002050 | Tara Oceans TARA_R110002050 (sample SAMEA4396988) | marine metagenome | biome: Polar Biome; feature: [DCM] deep chlorophyll maximum layer (ENVO:01000326); material: water (ENVO:00002006), including particulate matter (ENVO:01000060) such as... | depth 25 m
TGGTTATTTTACTGAATATAAGACACATAACTAAGTCCTAACTGAAGTATTGACTTTATGAACAAACAGAAAATAGCCTCAAAAGCTATCATTAGTTAAGGTTTTACATCAATGTTACCAGTCAATACCTTTTGGTTACATGACAAAAAGGAAGAATACCCTTCGTATCCTATTTTAGCATGCAAATAATAGCACCACTCGCAGGATCTGGAGTGCTCTATCTACATTATTAAGAGTTAAAATAAAGGAACAATGAGATTGAATAAAAAAAAATACCTGATGGCTGTGGCATTGCAGATGACTGCAGGCTTGGCTTATTCACAAAGCCAACCGAATATAATTGTCATTTTTACGGATGATCACGGATTTGCCGATCTGGGAATACAGGGACAGGTAACCGACATTAAAACACCCAATATCGACCAGCTGGCAAAAGAAGGGGTACTATTGACCTCCGGGTACATTACAGCTCCTCAATGTACACCCTCGCGAGCTGGCTTGTTAAGCGGACGCTACCAGCAACGGTTTGGCCTGGATGAGAATGGAACCATTCCACTTCCTCTCGAAGAAACAATTCTACCCCAGCGTTTAAAAAAGGCAGGATATGTAACCGGAATGACAGGTAAATGGCACCTTGAACCAAACCATATTGAACATGAATGGATTGAAGAGAATATGCCTGAACTGAAGGGAAAAAAAGTTGAGCCCGCAGATATTCCTTTTTCAAGAAAACTGCCCTATATGCCATCCGAACGTGGTTTCGACGATTGTTTTCAGGGAGAAATGATAACTTATTGGGCAAACTACGATTTGAAGGGCAATACAATAGAAAAACAACATATCATTGACAAACGATTCCGGTTGGATGTTCAAAGCGATGCCGCAGTTGCATTTATCGACCGAAATCATGACAAGCCTTTCTTTTTTTATCTCTCCTATTTTGGACCTCACGTTCCGCTTGAGGCTACTGAAAGATATCTCAGTCGGTTTCCAGGAGAAATGCCTGAAAGAAGAAGATACTGCCTGGCAATGCTTTCAGCAATTGATGACGGCCTTGCAAGAGTAAAAGAGGCACTGAACAAATACAAGATTGCAGACAACACCATCATTTTTTTTATTAGCGATAATGGTGCTCCACTTAAAATCACAAAAGAAGATATTCCAATTTCATTTCAAGGAGGGGCCTGGGATGGTTCTCTAAACGAACCTTATGTAGGCGAAAAGGGTATGTTATCCGAAGGCGGTATTCGAGTGCCATTTATCGTGTCGTGGCCGAATGGGTTACCTAAAGGGACGATATACGACAAAGCCATTTCTTCTCTGGATGTTGTAGCCACTTCAGTCGCACTTGCCGGCTTGAAACCGGATAAAGAGCTAGACGGAACTAATATTATTCCTTATTTAAACGGAGTAGAAAGGGGCGATCCTCATAAAGCCTTGTATTGGCGATTCTGGGATCAATCAGCTATTCGAATGGGCGATTGGAAATTCCTAAAAGCCGGCAACCGAGAGTTTTTGTTTGATGTAGAATCGGATGAACACGAAAACAATAATCTCATAAATCAATATCCCCAAAAAGCTATAAAAATGAAAAAGAAACTGGCAGAGTGGGCTAACGAACTTCATAATCCGAAAATTTATAGTGGAGAAATAAGAAGAGAAAAAATCTGGTACGATCATTATTTCAAAAATCAATAGAATAGGGAATTATGAACTATTCAAAAATAACAGCTTTTACGGTTTCAATTGTTGCCTGCAGTATAAGAAACAAAAACAACCTTGACAAAACCCAAAAAGATCAAGCCAATCTTACCGAGATAACTGACTATGGCGATGGCTGTCCGGTGGCAACTTTGCAAATGGACACAGAAGATCATGGCATCGTATTAAAATACGGTGGTGCCTCTGACCAATGCGATATACTCGGAGCGCGTGACGTTTGGATATTTGAAGATAAGGGACGCTACTACGTGCATAACGAAGGGGCAGGCCCTTTGGGATGGTTAAGCTCGCTTGTCATAAGTAAAGACCTCATTCACTGGAAAAAAAAAGGCCCGATGCTGGATCTTGGTGAAACAGTCGAGGACGAATCAAAATCCGTTGCCTATGGAGTAACTTGCCTTGATGACAACCAGTGGCATATGTTCTATTTAGGAACACGCAATATAACTGATGTTCCAAATCTGACTCCCTCACTTCCCTATCCTACAATGAAAGCAAAAAAAGAAAGTCTTTCCGGGCCATGGGTGAAACAGAAAGATGTAATTCCTTTCCGTATTAAACCCGGTACTTACTATTCCATGACAGCCAGCCCTGGACAGGTTATTAAGCAGGGCGATGAATACCTTAAGTTTGTTAGCTCCACTACCCAAAAAGAGGGAAATCCTCTCATACAGCGAACATTGGCATTGCCCGAACCAGAAATCTCGACAGCTCTTGGATCGTTGATCCAAATCCCATATTGCCCATTGAAGAACAAATTGAAAATTCTACGCTCTACTACGAACAGATCATTGAGACTTGGTTTTTATTTACGAATCATATTGGTATTGCAAATAAAGAGGAATTTAAGGATGCCTCCTGGGGTTACTGGAGTAAAGATCTCAATATCTAGAATGTTAAAGACAAAGCGGTTGATCTCGATGGTAAAAACTGTATTTGGTCGGACAAGTGTATTGGACTGCCTTCGATTGTTAATGTTGTCATTCGTTTGGCACTCTTCTATGATGCTCCGGGAGGTAGCAGCACCAGCCACATGAAAAGAAATCTGGGACTGCCCTGTTTGGATTTGCCGCTATCAGTTCCTGAAAACTAAAGAAGCATGCTTATAAAATCGATTTGCACTTTGTATTTAAAGGAAAAGAGGAGGAACTCTTGAGACTTGATTGACTTAAAGTAGACGCATCAAAAGCAAACTAAAATTAACCAGTTTATAATTTAATACACCACAATTATGATTTCTACAATGTATAACAGAATTAAACAAGTCACATTTATCACCTTATTGATAGTTTCATTTCTGGGTGTGGAGGGAGCAACCATAATACTGACTAGTGATCAGCAATTAAATGATTTGCTTGATCCGGATAAAAAAATTGACCTGTCCACTGGTTTCACACAGCGGCATGCAAGCCTGAGGGAAATATGCGAATCAGCTCAAAAAAATGGCGATCATACCCTCACGATTGCTTTTGATGAGTTTTTCAGACAATATCGACAGCAAGCGGCAACAGAAAGAAAGCTCACCCCCGATATGGATGAGTATATTGATAAAATAAAGGTAATTGCCGATTTTGCAGAACAATATGGGTTGGGGATGGGATTGAGCTTACTGAGTCCACTGGAACTTGGCCCTGCCTTCAAAAACCAAACAGGGAGAAACGGTACTTGGCTGCATTATAAAGTAGGCTTACGGGACCCGGAAACAGGAAAATTTTACGTTCCTCTGTGGCAACAACTGGTCTGGTCAAACAATAAGGGAAATTTCTCATTGAGGTTGAAATCACACAAGGCTTACGCATTTAAAGAAAACCATCTCAGTAATACGCCATTTAAAGTGGTCGATAGAAACGATATTTTACCTTTGCAGCAAGTCGAATTCGACGAATGGTCTGTGGGGCAAAGAATCGTTGACGTAAATAATACTGATACCTATTCCTGGGATGCAGCGGGCGACGAAGAGATCCAGCACGAAAGGGTAAAAAGAGTAGCTATTTATTCCGATGGGTCCGAAGAATTAAAAGGGTATGACAGAGTGCTGGTATTGCTGGAATACGAGGTGCCCGAAATGGAATATTTTAGCCAAAATGCATTGCCATTCCTGAAAAAATTGCTAAATAAATATCATGACAAGGGAATAAAAATACAACATTTTTATTCCGATGAGATGCACATTCAGCAAGACTGGTTGTATTTTAATCACCATGACAATGGCCAGTTGGCATTGCGTTATTATTCGCCAGCCATGGGAGATTTATATCAGGAAAGACATGGAGTTCCTTTTGAAGAAAAGGACATATTGTATTTTGCTTATGGGCCTAACATAGACAGCAAGAGTGCCCAGGCAACTCAAAACATACAATATGTTTTGGGTAAATCACAGGAGGATATTCATAAAACCTGGTTGTTTAGAGACAGGTATTTCAAGCTGCTTAACAACCACGTGGTCGATCTTTTCAAAGAAGCCAAGGACTATGCCGGTGAATTATTTGGTGTTGATGATTTTGGAACCTTTGGCCATGCCTCCTGGGCAGAAAGTCCAACGGTAGATTTGTGGAAGGTGGGCGATTTAAATCCACATGCCTATAAATACGAATACACACCCAATTATATATGGGGGAACACCGTACAACAGGCTGCCGCAGCCTGCTATGACTACTTTAAGTGGGGAGAATACCTGGAACCTACCCGCAACGATTTTGCCGAGTTGGGTTGGAACGACCGAAACTATTATGGCGCAGCCATGTCGGCATCTATTGGGGTGGTAAACAGATTTCCCTATTCTTATCCTGCTTTTTGGGGTATGCCCGATAAAGTAGCCGAAAGAAAAGCAGCAATTAACGATGCTTTCGGAGGCCGCATCAGATCTAAATCGCTTGAAATGATAACCGGCAAAGTCCATCGTAATGTGGATGTTCTGATGCTTTACCCAATGAATTTGGTAGCCGTTGAAGAGCGCTTCGGCAGTTGGATTACCCAGTACGGATTTGCTAATTTCATAACGGCTGAAAAGCTTTTGGAACTGGGAGTTGTAAATGATGACGGTGAAATAGAGATTAAAGACAAAAAATACAGCTCCTTAGTGGCTTTATTCGAGCCCTTACCTCAAAAAGGGTTGCTCAATTTAATGAGCGAATTGAAAAGCAAAGGAGGCAATTTGTTTTGGTTTGGCCCGCCCCCTGTAATTGACGGAGAAGGTAAGAATTGTCAGCCGCAATGGCAAAGTATTTTTGGAGTAAAACACGAATCCAATATGCCTCTGGGTCAGATTGCAGCTGGCAAAAAGATCGATTTTACAAACCAGCTTGACCAAGTGCCTCATCAATACATTTTAACCGATTTTATTGTAGATCATATTTACCCCGTTACTGCAGAAGCGGGCACCTCAAGATTGGCATTTTGTGATGGTCAACTGTTGGGCACGGGCAAAGACAGAGCATACTATTTTGGGTTTCGCCCACGCGACGATCAGTCGGGAAGTCTGGGATATGAAACCCGGACATTATTTGAAATACTTGACAAATTGGGTGCTTACCCAGCCACCGGAAAATTTACCGGAATAAACGACAATCCAGAACATGTATCACGCACGTCAGAATACCTGGCAACCCGATTCCCCAACGGAGCCACATCAATTGTACGGCATTACAGAACCCACAGAGAATCATGGGATGGAAATTTTTCACGTGACCAGGAGCAAGATCGAAAGGTGCTGGAAATAAACCCATTGCCTCCGGTAGAAATAGACATTGACAACTTCATGGTTAATGGTCATAAAATCTCCTACAACGGAAGGCTAAACATGGCTTTCAGAATGAATGAGACCAATGAGTTGATTGCCTTTGAGGGCCAAAATTGCAAACAAGTAAAGATTGACGGGAAAACTTATGAATTTTCTGATACTCCTTTACAAAAAATTGCTTTTTCACCATCAGCTAATACTGAAAAAGATGAGATGCTAATACAGATAAATGGAGAATCGAAAGTGACCATACCTATCTCAAAAAATATCGTGTCAAAAAAATTGAAGTTATTAGATCATCAGGGCAAAGACGTCTCATTCAGAATCAGAAGAGATGCAATTCATTTTACCATCAATGCTGACCTTAATAATCAATGGTTAACAATGTCATGGAATTAATCCATAAGATTTGATTCATCATAATATTCATCCGCAGATTCTTAACGTTTATGGAATCGTAAACTTCCAGAAAACACAACTGATAAAAGGCAAAAACAAATTTTTGCAAACCTTAACACTGAGTTAAATGAAAATAACTAGATCTTCTAAAGCCAGGCTAATCTTTACCATTACGCCCTTACTTTGTTTTATTGCAAATTTTTCAGCATTTACGAAGGACAAGCCCAATGTGGTGTTTATAATGATTGATGATCTGGGATGGAAAGATGTAGGTTTTATGGGGAGCGCTTATTATGAAACACCCAATGTGCATGCACTTGCCCAAAGCAGAATGTTTTTTATGAATGCCTATACAGCAAGTCCGCTGTGTTCTGCTACAAGGTCGAGCATAATATCAGGAACCTGGCCTGCACGCAATGGATTGACCTCTGCTGCGGCACATTTACAGGAGGTCACCTGTAAGTCTGTTCTCGCGCACGCTTCAAATCCGAAAAAGAAAACCATTGAAGCTATCAGTGCAAGCCGCATTAATCCTGATTATTTAACCTTGGGAGAAGCTTGCAAAGAAGGCGGTTACACCACAGCACATATTGGAAAATGGCATATTGGGGATCAACCCAGCAATCCATTAAGTCAAGGTTTTGATGTGGACTCAGAGCTTAAAAATGAAATTTCATTGCAAGATAAAATACGGTAATACACGCTTTGCTATATAATATTTTTCATAATGATAAAAATCGCAAGGAGGACAATGCTTAAAACATTGGGAGGTTTTTCACTGGGAGGCATTATGCCGCCATCAGGAAGGACATTCAATGAAAGTAGCCGATCTGGCAAGCAATTAGAATCAATCAGCACTGATATTTTGATTATTGGTGGAGGAACTGCTGGTGTTATTGCTGCAATTCAGGCGGGTCGTGCCGGATGTTCATCTATTCTGGTCGAAAATGGTAGTCAGTTGGGAGGCACAATTACCACAGCAGGTGTTGCTTTCCCTGGTTTGTTCCATGCCTGGGGCAAACAGGTTATTGGCGGAATTGGTTGGGAATTGGTCACAGATGCTGTACGAATGGATAATGGGAAATTGCCTGACTTCTCAATACCTGCAGGGAAAAACCACCCGAAACATCAGGTTCGTATAAATCCTTTTTTATACGCCCTTTTAGCTGAAGAAAAATGTCTGGAAGCAGGCGTTCAGATTCGTTACTACGAAACGCCTGTTAAAGCTGAATTTAATGGCAAACAGTGGGAAGTTGAAACCATTGGAAAAGGGACCCACGTGAAACTTGTTAGTAACCAATTGATTGATTGCACAGGAAATGCAACTCTAACATCTCTGGCCGGTTTTAAACTGTTAAGAGAAAATGAAACCCAACCCGGCACACAAACCTTTCGGATTGATGGGTATGATATGAATTCAATTGACCTACCTGGACTTCAGAAAAGTTTTGATGAGGAAGTAAAAAAAGGGAACTTGCTTTACACTGATGCAAGAGGGAATATTGCCAACATTTTGCGGTCGAAGGGCGACAATGCCCAGCACGTTTTAAAAGCAGATTCTTCTACTTCAGAGTTGCATACACAAACAAATATTCAGGGAAGGGCTTCTGTTTTAAGGATTCTAAGGTTTTTGATAAAATTTCCGGGGTGCGAAGGGACCAAGCTGGTTCAGTTGCAAGCTGAAACCGGTGTCCGGGAAACTTTCAGAATAGATGGTGAATACCAGGTAAGCCATGACGATTATATTACAGGAAAGGTATTTGAGGATGCTGTAGCTTATTCATTTTATCCGATTGATATGCATGATGCAAAAGGCATTGTTCCAAAACACCTTAACGAAGGAGTTGTTGCAACAATACCACGAAGAGCACTGATACCAAAAGGAAGTAAAAATTTCATGGTGGCCGGGCGCTGTATCAGTAGCGACCGAATGGCAAATTCTGCGCTAAGAGTCCAGGCTTCATGCATGGCAATGGGCCAGGCTGCCGCCGCCGCCGCAGTTATTGCCAACAAATTAAAGACAACTCCACTTGAAGTGCCTTTAAGTAAATTAAAGCCATTACTAAAAGAACATGGCGCAATTGTCCCAGAATAACAAAAACTTCAAAAATTTCTAAGATTATTACAAATGAAAAATTTAAACCGACGTGATTTTATCAGAAAGAGTACAATTATTTCAGCCAAAACAATTTTAGTGCCTGTTATTCTTAAGGCTTGCACTTCAAAAGCAGTTCCTTCAGACAGGCTGAATGTGGCATTCATTGGAGCCGGTGGAAAAGGACTTCATGCCATTCAGATTTTAGTGAAAAATCCAATGATGAACATCGTTGCCTTGGCCGATGTTGATGATCGCATGGCTACAAAAACATATGAGAAGTTGCCCAATGTAAAGCATTTTAGAGATTTTCGGAAAATGTTAGATAAGATGGGCGAACAAATTGATGCCGTAGTTATCTCAACTCCCGACCATACCCACCATTACATAGCCAAATATTGTTTATTAGAAGGAAAACACGTTTACCTTGAAAAACCTTTGGCGCATAATATTCGTGAAGTTCGGGAATTGATGGATCTGGAAAAGAAAACCGGTTTGGCGTGTCAAATGGGTAATCAGGGACATTCTGGCAATGGGATTAAACAGCTAAATGAATGGATTGAAAAAGGTTTTCTTGGTGAAATAAATGAAATACATGCCTGGACACTTGCAGGTTGGAACGACGCAGATGTAATCCGTCCTGTTGAACAGGATATTCCAGATGGTTTGGACTGGGATTTATGGCTGGGGCCTGCAACTGAAATTCCGTACAACGAAGCGTATCTTCCGGCAAGATGGCGTGGCTGGAACGCATTTGGCTCCGGCTCATTGGGCGATTTTGCCTGTCATAACATGGATGCACCCTATACAGTACTTGATCTGGATTGCCCGGATAAAGTGGAAGTAGAAAGTACAGGGACAAGTAATTTATCTTTTCCTAAAAGTGCAAAACTTACCTTCTCTTTTCCAATATGCAAATTTGGGAACAGTGTAAAACTATCCTGGTATCAGGGAGACGAGTTCCTTCCTCCAAAACCTGCAGGACTGGGGCCAGACCAAAAAATAGGGAATAATATGGGAGGCACTCTAATTGTTGGTTCAGAAGCTACAGTGGTGTTGGACTCACATGCAGGCAATCCCCGGATTATTCCAACTGCCAGACATGCTCAATTGCAAGCTGAGTTTGCGAAATACGAAAATCCGGGGCCATGGAATGGCCACTATGATAATTGGCTGAAGGCCTGTAGAGGAGAAGAAAAAGTCAGCTCTTCGTTTTACGATGGAGGCAGGCTGACAGAAACGATGCTTTGGGGTAATATTGCATTAAAAACAAATACAAATATCACCATCAATCCGAAAACAAAAGAAATCGTAAATAATTCCGAAGCATCAGCTCTTATGGGATATCCAGAACCACGCAAAGGATGGAGGATTTAGTAATGCGAAAAATCACCATACTCCTTTTAATTTTGTCACTATCAGCCAACCTATTCTCCCAGAATATGGAACCAACAAGTTTCGAAAATCCGGCTGATTATCCTTTAATCGGCAACTGGATGGGAAAATGGATTAACCCTCAAAAAGGTCATGAAGTGGCACATCCTAATATTGCAGCCCAGATAAATATTATTGACGGAAATCGTTACATGGTCCATGTTCTTCCGGAATTACATAAACGCGCTCATCTTTATTTAAATGTTGAAATTGAATATGAAAACGACGAATTAAACTACACGGGAGACGGGTGGAACATCACTTTTTCAGGTGATAGTTGTTTTGGTTACGGCGACTTGTTTGGAGATCTAACCTATTTCAAAATGACAAAAAACAAAATCGTTTCACCAACATTGGAATTACCTGCACCAGAAAATGCTATTGATTTATTGTCTGACAACACCCTTTCGCAATGGAAACACGATGATGGTCGCGATTCGCTTACCTGGAAACTGAAAGATGGCGTGCTTGAAACGGTATCTGAATTTTGGAATAACCAGCAAAACCGAGAAGAAGGCATAGGTGGTTCCATTCGAACAAAGAAAGAGTTTGGCGACCTACATCTTCATGTCGAGTTTCGTTATCCGGTTGAACCGGGAAAGCGAGGGCAAGGACGAGGCAACAGTGGTTTGTTTTTGCATGGCGTTGGCGAAATTCAAATTCTGAATAGTTATGCATTAATGGGACTATGGGACGAATGTGGGGCCATTTACAAAAGACATCCCCCAAAGGTAAATGCTGCTGGTCCGCCGCTGCAATGGCAAACATATGATGTGGATTTAACACTGCCCCGCTTCAATGCCAATGGAAAGAAGCTTTCAAATGCCTTTCTTACGGTAAGATTAAATGGAATTATCATTCATAATAACCTTGAAGTGGAATCGAATGCCGCTACTGTAGCTATTAGCCTGCAAGACCATATTAACCGTTTGCAATACCGAAATATTTGGGTAGTCGAAAAGCCATAAAGATGAATGAAAACAGACATGAAATATCCATATAAAAAATGTTGAACCACCCGTAAATGTTTGCCATGGATATTCCATCTGACCAATAAAAGCAAAATTACAGACCTATGAAAAAGCATTTCTTATTAGTTCCAACGATTTCATTTATTGTGTTTATATTTTCACAATGCAGTATGGACAGAAGACAATCAGAGCCCGAAAAAAAAGGCAGTGCCAATGTCATTCTGATTTCTGTTGATGATTTAAACGACTGGATTGGTTGTTTGGGTGGGCATCCACAAGCAAAAACACCATATATTGACAAACTGGCCTCAGAAGGCGTGCTTTTTTCAAATGCGCAATGCCAGTCTCCGGTTTGTAACCCATCCAGAGCAAGTATGATGAGCTCACTTTATCCAAGTACGACTGGTATCTATTTTTTGGAACCGGATTTGGTCGAATCTGAAGTGGCAAGGAATAATACACTAATGCCTCAACGGTTCCAAGATGAGGGCTATTATGTTACAGGCGCAGGCAAACTGTTTCATAATGGTGCAGGAATTAACGAAAAGTATGTGCCTAATTATGGTGGACAGTTTGGAGGATTTGGCCCATATCCGGATAAAAAAATCAGTTCCTATCCCGGCCATCCATTATGGGATTGGGGTGCCTATCCTGAAAAGGATGAACAAATGCCTGATAATATGCTAGCGAATTGGGCCGTAAAACAACTAAACATGAAACACGACAGTGCATTGTGGCTTGGAGTTGGCTTTTATAGACCTCATGTGCCACAATATGCACCTCAGAAATGGTTCGATATGTATCCACTGGAAACACTCCAGTTACCCAAGACAATTGGAAACGACTTGGAGGATATTTCTCAGTATGGCATTGATCTTACCCGATTAAAGCATGTATCACCCGCATATGACTGGGTTACTCAAAACAACGAGTGGAAGCCATTGGTACAATCCTATCTGGCATGTGTTAGTTTTGTTGACGCACAAATTGGGAAAGTTTTGACCGCAATTGAAAACAGCGACTACGCTAACAATACGTATATTGTTTTGTACAGTGATCACGGTTTTCATTTAGGCGAAAAGGAACGTTTTGCCAAGCGCAGTATTTGGGAAGATGGGGCACGTGTACCTATGATTATTGCCGGGCCCGGTATTGCTAAAGGAAAGGTATGCAATAAGCCAGTACAACTATTGGATATCTATCCGACCTTGTTAGAATTAACGGGTCTAACAGCAGATTCGTTACACGAGGGAAATTCCCTTGTTCCGTTACTTCAAGATCCAAAGCATGAATGGCTCCATATGGCAAGAACTAGTTTTGGGCCGGGAAATTATGCTATTGTTTCTGAGAATTACCGATATATTCAATATAACGATGGCTCTGAGGAATTTTACGACCACACGAAAGATCCCCACGAATGGCATAATGCAATTGATCACAAGGAATATGCAGACATTATAAAACAGCACAGATTACAGATTCCTAAAGAACGTCACAAAATTCTGGGCAAACATTCTACCGGGCATGAATCATATCAGGCGTCAGAAGCTAACAGGGAAAAAAACAGTTACCGGTAAAAAAGAATTTGTTACCGGTTGAAATCAGACAGGCTTGCTTCTTATGTAATTCACACAAATTTTAGCTGTACATTTTCAATAAAAGATTTATGCGAGGTATCCCTTTATTTTTCTTTCTTGCTCTTTTTTACTGCATTTCGTTTGCACAGACTAATGACATTATCTGGACCTTTGATTGTAGTGCGGAGTCATGGAGTGTTTTTGAACATTCTGAAGCATTTGATGCGAAATATCAACTTCCAAACCAGAATGTAAATTCCACTCATCTCGAATTGAAACATTCGGCTGGTCATGTTCAGAATTGGCTTTTTGGTCCTGCCGATGTTGCCATTAATGCAGATGAAGTTAAGCATCTTCATTTTTCATTAACACTAAGTGATGGAGGGGCAATTCCTGAAGACGGCATTAGTGCTCTTTTCGTTTGGACACTCCCTGGCGATTTAAATAATCTTTTCACAAAATCCTTTCGAATTTTTAGTGGTCAAAAAAATTATCATATCGATTTAAGTAATCAGAATGACTGGGTTGGCAATGTTGCAATTAACCGTTTTCATTTTCCACAAGGAGATCAAACTGCAAATGGATATATACCAGAAACAGCAGTGTATGCGCTCGACTGGGTTGCTGTTACTTCTGAAGCAACTTTTTCTTCGCCAGCACAGGATACAACATCAGCTTGTATTGCTGGGGTAATTGAATTATCTGATCAGTTATCAGTGACGGTGAATGGAACAGCAGCTGTAATTAACAGTGAAATGATTAGCGGAAATATGGCCTCTCTAAAAATTGAGTTCAATCCGCTTAACGAAGCAAAACAAACCAAAGAGTTTGGTCCTATTGGAAACGGAGTAATCGCTGCAGAAATATCCTCATTAAAGTTCGGAGCAGAATACGAATATGCATTAATCGCAACAAATGAGACCAGTTCTGATACCGCATGGGGATCTTTTGCTATTGAGCCCATAACAACGGAAGCAGAACTTTGGTCATTTGATTGTTGGTACGACGGATGGAAAAGCCATAATGCTGAATTGGAACACGTCTATGTAAATAAAAACGGGGCACTGAAACTAAGTAATATAAATGACGGAGGTTTTATTCGAAACCAAGGTTTTAGTTTAAACGCTACTGATTTAAAATTCATGTCAATAGGAGTGCAAGTTGAAAATGCTCCCTCTCAGAGCATGGCAGGTAGCCTGAGTAATAAAACAATGGATGGAGGCGGATTCAATTTTACATGGGAATCTACCGATAGTATCATTCGGGTTGATTTAACTGAGTTTAGTTCATGGGATGGAAATGTTGATCACGTGTGGATCAACTTGGTTAAGAATGCACTCTCAGATGTAATTATCAAGATCGACTGGATTGCATTTAGCAATAATCCTCATTTTTACCCGGAAGAACAGCAGACCGCCTGCGTCCCTGTTGCACCCGTGTTATCCAGTCCTGAATCGGTGGTATTTGGGAACAGGGTTTCTATGAAAGCGACCTTCTTGGGTGGTTTTGGCCATGCAAACATCAAATTATGGAAGGCTGGAGGAGACACAATACGCAGCGGTCAGCTTGTGTCAGAAACGACTGGAGTTTACTTTAGTTTTTATGATTTGGAACTTAATTCAGACTATTTCTGGGAAATTGACATTTCAAACGATGAAGGAATATTTGTCACCGACATCCAAAAATTCACAACAGAAGAAACTTTAGCCGAAGAGATGCCAATGAAGTATTGGATGACTCCGTCGCCGTTTGATCTTATTGAAAATGTTAATGATCATCTATTCGACCAATCTAGTTGGGAAGAGGCGGCAGAATTAGTAGATGTATATAAAATACATGGAGCCTATTTTAACAGTCTTGGTAATTTTGATCGACTAAATTTACCAAAGCTCATTTTTACCGTCAACAAATACCGCATGCGCCTGGCATGGGAGACCATTGTTCAAGGTGATAGGAATGGTGCAGCTTATGCAAATGATATTCTTTTGATGATTGAGGAAATTGCAGATAACGGTGGAAAGCTGGAGTTTTTAACTTGGGATGGAATGATGTTCAGATGCTTTTATGCTTCCCACACGAATACAAAATTTCGCACAGTGGAGGAAGGACTGGAGGCTGTTGCCGAGGCGGCAAGAATTGTGAAAGAGAAATATCCCAATTTTGAGATTATCCCTTTACCTAATCTACCAAACTGGGATATTAACGACGCTAATAGGCAGATAGTTCCACATAATGCGGGTGATTGGGCTGAAACAACGGGTGTCCCTTCTTGGGATTATCTTTGTGATATCTACCTGCAAAAAGCCACTCAGAAGGGGGTTAAAACAAATTTTATTGAGATCGATCATCCTTTCAATTATTATCACAGAACCAGCCGTGCCGTTTCGGCACAACGAATTTCTGCCATGAAAGATTATTGTGATAAAAATGGCATGGAGTTGATATTGATAGTCAATAGTTCGGGATACAATTTTCCTACAACCGAATTGACAGATGCCCAATTTAAAGATGACTGTCTGCAATATTTAGATGATTTGGAAGAAGACGGAATTACTTTAAATTATATTGATGTAGAGAGTTGGTATCCTTATCCGCAATACCTGACCCCCGACTCCAAAGAGAACAGTTTTACCAATATTCTGCGCGATGTCGGTAATAAGTTTTTAGATAAAACAACTGGAGTCAACAACTATTCTAACAAGTATTCTGATTTAAGGAACACACGCATTTATCCCAATCCAACAAATCAGCATGTCTTTATGACAATCCCAGACAATATAGGTAAAGTATCAATTAAACTATTTGATATTAACGGAACGGTTCATCAAGCAGTTTTGATAAAGGATGCAAAGGACTATACATTTAACCTCAATGACATAACTAACGGCATTTATTTTTTACAGATAGAATCTGATAGTGAAGTAGTAGTTCATAAAATTATTAAACAATAGTAACCACAATGAAATCGATGATATCACTAACCATAGTTCGATTTAAAAATCATTTCATAACATCATCAAAAGTCCCATAAGCTCCCCCACTCTGCTGCGACTGCTGCATGTCGAGCTGATTTTGCTGCCACTGAACAGCCACATCGGAAAGCACGGGATCGGAATGGCTGAAAATTACCCGCCATTTGTCCTTGTCCGGATTTTCGCTCCAACTCAATCGCACGCTCACAAAACAACTTTAAAACCTGAATGTATTTTTACGACTTTAACAATCCCACCTATTGTTTACTCGACAGTATATCTTCCCCGTTTTTGTGAATCCTATAAAGATCGCTGTAGGGTTCCTCACGAACCTCCGTATTGGGGTCATAATCAGGATTGGCTGTTGGCCAGTATTTCTTCTCCACATTTTCTTCCAGGTAGTTCATCAGCTCTGCAAACAGCTCACGCGTTTTATCAGGCATCTGTGTTGCCAGATTATCCTTTTCTGAAATGTCTTCTTTAATATTGTAGAGATTCAGCCGCCCGTACCAATCGAAAATCAACTTGTAATCGCCCTTTCTTACTGCCGAATGGGGTGTAAACGGAAGATCATCAGCAGGATTTCTATAAATTACGCTGAGCGGATAATGCCAGAAATAAGTATCGCGGGTATAGCTTTTTTGCTTGTTTTCTGGGTCTTTCAACAAACCGGCGATGCTCTGTCCGTCAATCGTATGGGTAGGTTTCGGCTCACCAGCCAATTCTAAAAGCGTTGGAAAAAGATCGTTGCAATCTACCGGAATATCGCACCATGCTCCACTTTTAACTTTCCCTTTATAACTGATAATCAACGGAACACGAATACCACCTTCGTAAACATTGGCCTTTTGACCCGACAACGGCCAATTGTTAGTAATCACATCATGATTTCCGCCCGAACCAACCGTTATCCCTCCGTTATCCGACATGAAAACCACGATAGTATTTTCATCAATGCCGACATCCTTAAGTTTTTGCATTATCCGCCCAACCGAAACATCGAGATGTTTGACCATCGCAGCATAGGTAGCATTTTTATGCCCGTTCCAGCCTTTGGTTGCTTTTTCACTAAATCGCTGAATCGTTGAATCAGGCGCCTGCCAAGGACTATGAACTGCAAACTCACAGAAATAAAGGAAGAATGGTTTTCCATCGCTGCTTTTCACCCGACGGTCGATGTATTCCAACGCACGTTCTGTAAGATCCTCAGTTAAAAAATCAATGCCCTTATCTTCTCCGGCTTTACCCTGTTGAAGTTCATCTTGCCTCATTTTTGGAAAGTATTTCTCTTTACGATTCCATAATTTACGCCAGTTAAAAAACGGAGAACCACCCGAATCAAAATAGGCCAGCTCTTCAAATCCATTGTCGCGCGGCTGATATCCTTCTGAACCGTGGCCACCCAAATGCCATTTCCCAAGGAATGCTGAATGATAGCCTTTCAGCGCTTCTGCAATGGTGATTTCGTCCCTGCCATTATCCTGCGGCTGACCCGATGGAAGTGCGATCAAAGTGTTTCCGTTTAACAACGCACGCGGTGCTATTGATTTATCTTCCCAGTAGCAATCCTGTTCATGAAACCCGGCTGGCGGCTCAATACCTTGTGTGTAATATGTATTGGCACTTCCGGCAGTCGCCGTCTGAAAACCCAACCTCGATGCATATTTACCAGTTAGTAGACTGGAACGTGTTGGTGCGCAAAGTGGGCAGGAATATGCCTGCGAGAATGACACCCCCTGTTCAGCCAGTTTATTCAAATTGGGCGTTTCATAAAACTGATTTTCGGTGGGAGTATTGGTTGCACGGGTAGCAAAATAATTCACATCGGTGTAACCCAAATCATCGGCCAAAATAAAAATAATATTCGGTTTCGATGATTCTTCCTGTGTACAGGCCAAACTGCCTGACAACAGCAATGCACTTATAGAAAACAGGCTTGTTGTTTTGATGTTACTCATAGTTGTTGTTTTTATACCAATTCTTGTAAATAACTACTTACGGTTTAGGATAGCGATCTTTAAGTTTTACGGGCATGGCAGTTGGTTGATAGACAACTCCTGAACCACGGTCGCCCTGAGGTTCGTAATGCGGCCCAACTTTAGTTGACTTTGGGGTATAAACAGCATCGCCACTGTCGCGCTGCCACCACTTCATCCAATCTTCCTGAAGTTTATCAACAACTCCGGGATATTGTGAAACAAGATTTTCATTTTCAAGTGGGTCGGTGTCTGCACGAAAAAGTTCCCACCCGGCTTCATCCACCTCAACCATTGTCCATTCCGAAGTGCGGATGGCGCGATTGTCCATAAACTGAAAATAGAGTGGATTTTCCCGTTGCCAGGATTTCCCCTTCAGCAGCGAAGCAAACGACTCGCCGGCAAGTTCGGCTCCAGTTTTTTGTTTCAGAATGTCATTTATCGTTGGCAAAACATCGATCATGTGAACCAGATTGTGTTCTATTCGCCCTGCTTTGCCAATATTTCCGGGCCACCAGACGACGGCACCTGTTATAACTCCTCCTCCATGTTGACTGATTTTATATAAACGCCAGGGAGTTACGGTGGCATAAGCCCAGCCGGTGCCGGGCTGCCAGTTGGAACCCGGATCACCGGGAAGTTGCTCCTGTTTCAACATCGCCTTATCCACTACAGAAAACGGATCGGTACCGTTATCGCTCATAAACAGAATGAGCGTATTTTCATCTTTCCCGGACTCTTCAAGCGCCTTCAACAGCCGTCCAATCCCCAGATCCATCCGTTCAACCATCGCGGCATAAACCGACATACGCAGGTCTTCCAGATCACGTTGCTCTGGCGAAAGTGATTCCCAGACAGGAAGATTCTTCGGATAATCAGGGAGTGTTATATCTGCAGGTACTATTCCCATCTCCTTTTGCCTTTTGAACCTGGCTTCCCGAACTGCCTGCCAGCCCTCGGTATAGTTTCCGCGGTGCTTTAAAATATCGGCTTTGGGCGCCTGAAGGGGATTGTGTGGCGCCTGAAAACTCAAATACAGGAAAAATGGCTGATCTTCCTGGCCTGATTTTGAAGCCTGAATGAATTGAATGGCCCGATCTGTAAATGTATCGCTGCTGTAATAATCAGGACCAAAAGCAGTGAAAGGTTCCCGGTCAAGCCGAAAATCATTCGAACCGGCAAAGTGGTCGCCGAAGCCACCAAGGAAACCGAAAAAATGATCAAATCCCCTATCCATCGGATCACCTGGCAAGTGCCATTTTCCAACCAAAGCAGTGCGATAACCTGATTCATGAAGTATTTCAGGTAAAAGCTTCGTTTGCCTGAATTCAGGCATAGCTTTGGGCCAATAGTCCCCGGTTAGCAAAGATGCCCGCGAACAAACACACATTGCACTGTTCTGAAAACGGGTAAGACGCATGCCCTCGGATGCAAGTTTATCGATTGCCGGAGTCGTGAGCTCACCCCCATAACAACCCGGATCGCTGTAACCCATATCATCTGCCAGAATAATAATGATATTAGGTTTCGTGACATGATTCTGTGAAAATGTGATGTTTCCTGAAGCCAGCAAAGTAGTTACCGACAGCAGACTAACTGATCTGAATAAATTCATTATTGTTTATTCGACAGGTAAACCCTGATAATTAATTTTTATATATGGAATAGTTTCCGTTTCGTCGATCACATAATTCCATTCTTTAATGTACTCCAACCCGTGAAGAAACTCATCCTTGTTCTTTTTCAGAATATCAGAAAGTTCATTTTCCAGTTCTTTTTGTACTTTCTCATATTTTTTGTCATTTACCATATTCTTCATCTGAAATGGATCTTTCTGATTGTCAAACAACAACCAAGGTCCCGATAAATCTTTCACGTAAGTATATCGTTTGGTCCTTACGCCGCGGTATTCTTTCCCTCCTTTATTTCTTGGCCACTGTCCAAAAGGATGATAACTTGCAATCAGCACTGCATCTGTTTTATCTTTTGTTTTTCCTTTCATAATGGCTGATTTGTCTTCGCCTTCAACGGTGTCGGGTATCGGCAAGCCGCACAATCCTAGCAAGGTGGGCATCAAATCCTGAGTTCCGATCAGCATATCGTTTTTCTTTCCCTTGCCGCCAAAAACTTCAGGATAACGAATGAGCATCGGGACAAGAATTGATTCTTCATAAGGCCTTTGCTTGTTCTCAAACCCATGCGACTTGACCATGTGACCATGATCGGATGTGAAAATAAAAAGGGTATTTTCATCCAGACCGGTTTCCTTCAGCGTTTGCTGCAATATCCCGACACAACTGTCCAAAGCCGAGATATGCGCATAATAACCAATCATATCGTGACGCGCTTTTTGTTTCAGCTCATCAGGAACATTCTCACGCACGTTCAGCACCTTCTCGCGGTAGATCTTTTTAAATGATTCAGGTGCTGTTTGAAAAGGGGTGTGCGGTGGCCCCAACGACAATATCATAAAAAAAGGCTTTTCTTTTTCCTTGCTTGCCTTAATGTAGTTCGCCGCATCGGTGGTTTGGGCATAGGCATCGTAACCATCCCATTTATGCTTTTGGTCGTCATTTCCCCAATAGAATGAATTATTGTAATCGTGCGTACATTCCAGTACTTTCCAGTATTCAAAACCTTGTCTACGCTCTTCCGGGATGAATGAACTCCGACCGTGGCCATCCAGATGCCATTTACCAATGTAAGCAGTTTCGTAACCTGCCGCTTTGAATGATTTCCCCATTGAATTGGCTTCAGGGTTGAGCAGTACATCGTTTACGAATACGCCATGAGTCAATGGATACTGGCCGGTTAGCAAACTGCCACGGTAAGGGCAACAAACAGGTATTGTTGAAACCGTATTCGTGAAATTTACTGCATTTTCGGCAAGCCTGTCGAGATTTGGGGTAAGGACATCTTTATTGCCATTGTAACCAACATCCTGGGCGCGCCATTCATCGGTCAATACAAACACAACATTGGGCGCCTTCTTTAATTGACCATTAGCCGAGAAAGAGATGAACCCCAACATGGCAATTCCCAGGCTTTTGTAATAATTTATTTCCATAATCTGCTATTCGTTATTATTACTTATTGAAAATCACCTCCTATTTCTTTGTCCGGCGCGGATGGCTGCGCGGATCTCCATCATCATTCGTTTTCTTCATCCAGTCATCCAACGCCTGACTTAATTTCTCGATCGTTTCTTTATAGACCGGAACATCAGCCAGATTATTCATTTCATAGGGATCGGTTTCCAGATCGTACAATTCTTCTTTAGGCCTAAAGAAACTGGCTTTAAGTAATTCGTACTGAACAGGAAATTGCGATTTGTTAGTGATGATATCTGCAAAAGCACGATTGCCCCAATTTCCACCGGGAGTGGCATCTAATGGCAGCCAAGCCAGACCTTTTGCTTTATTTGCAAATGCTTCGTCAGTAACAAACCGTTCGATTAGATAATCAGGAACAATTTCATTCCTAAGATTGCGGATGTAACGAAAACGTCCGTCGGTGACTGTCCTTGTGGGATAGTATTCATTTGCAGCCGGTCCGTGGGCATTGTGTTCCGAAAAAATATAGTCATGCCCGGAGGTTTTGGTTTTTCCCTCCAGTAGTTTGCGCAACGACTTTCCCTGAACTGTGGCAGGAATAGCCATACCCGCAAAATCTAAAATTGTAGGAGTTAAATCAATATGACTTACAAGTTCTTTAGTTTGAATATTGCTGGATATTCCCGGACCAGTTATGGACAAGGGCACATGCACCCCCCAATCGTATGTAGTCGCTTTTGCGCGATGGTAGCAAAACCCCTGATCACTTGTATAAATAATGATGGTATTTTCGATCTGACCTGATTCTTTTAATGCTTTAAGCACCTCTCCTACCACCGAGTCTGCATGTTCAACCGTACTCAAATATTCTGCATAATCCTCACGGGTAATTTTCGTATCGGGCCAGTTGGGCGGAACCTGAACATCATTGGGTGAAACCTCCGACAAACCTGACTGGTTGATATGTGCGCGGAAAGGTCTGTGGGTATTATCGATGTTTACCTGCAAAAAGAAGGATTGCCCAGTGGATTTTCTCAAAAAATCAGCTGCTGCATTATACATGGACAAAGGCTTAAACCCCGTAGAATAACGATGGTGATATGGGTATTTCCAGGGAGGACTTAAATGAAACTTACTTGTTATTCCGGTTTTGTACCCTTTTGCATTCATCAACTCAATCAGGGTAGGAAGATCCTCATGCACACCAACAGCATCTACTTTGGCTGATTGTCGGCTAAACTCCACATCCGGATCAGACATTACAGGAGTAACCGTATTGCGCCAGTGTCCATTGGAATGCGGATACATGCCCGTTAGAATTGAACTCCGGCATGGTGAACAAGAAGCCGCTGTAGAGTAGGCTTTTGTAAAAAACACCCCCCGTCTGGCCAACGAATCGATATTTGGTGTTTGAATGCCAGATTCTCCTGTAAGGGATAAATGATATGACTGGTCATCAGTTAGTAGCAGTATAAAATTAGGCCTCTGATTTTCCGATTCAGATTTATTATTCGCTACCACCCCTTTGTAACAGCATGCTCCAAAATAAATAATCAGAGGAATCGTCAGGAATCGTTTATTCATAATGTCTCGTTAAATTTTTTAGTAAGCGGCACTCTTTTCATCTTTATCAGCTTAGCGCCTATGCCAAGCATGACATTCAACAGGCAATTTACGGATAAGCCCGCCCAGATACTTTTAAATTCATTCCTATGACTTTTGAATATGTTCCGATTACTCATCCATCGATCAACAAAAGGGAAATCTATCGGGATTAAAAGCCGAAAATCTTCCCTAAAGGGCATAAAAAATCGATGAAACTGTCTTATGGATTGTTCTTTGTTCTATTTCGAAAAACTGAACCAATCCATATTTTCGAAAGTGCCCGACTACTGGATGGATAATGAGCTTGTTCGAACCGACTTGTTGGATTATGCTTTTGATATTGAATATTTCGACAAACATCTTCAGGGAATGTTGAATGCAATGGAAAAAAGAGAAATACTGGAGAATACGCTTATTGTTGTTACCTCAGACAACGGAATGCCATTTCCCCGCTGTAAAGCTCAGGAATACCCTTCATCGTGCCACATTATGTGGGCCGATGGAATTAAAAAAACAGGCAGAACGGTTACCGATTTTGTGAGCAATATTGATATTTCTGCCACTTTTTTCTTGAGGTAGCCGGAATTAGCGGGGAAGAAAGTGGGATGGAAGCTGTTATCGGAAAAAGTCTGGTTCCGATATTTCAATCAGAAAAAAGTGGTCGTGTAGAAGAAGACCGAAATTATGTGTTGGTAGCAAAAGAACGACAGGATACAGGAAGGCCAAATGACTGGGGGTATCCCATACGAGGGATTATTTCTGATGATTTTGTGCATTTGAAAAACTTTAAACCTGACTGCTGGCCAACCAGGCGTGCGGAAACAGGCTATCTGGATTGCGATGGCAGCCCAACCAAAACAGCCATAACTGATGCTTACAATACCGATTATCATAAATTATGGGCCCTTTCGTTTGGAAAAAGGGAAGCGGAAGAATTTTTTGATTTAAAGAAAGACCCTGACTGTGTAGACAATATCGCATCAGAAAACAGTTATGAAAAGAATAGAACTTACTGGTCGGAACTATTGAAACAAAAGTTAACGGAACAAGCCGACCCCAGATTTTAGAAAATGGCTACATGCTTGATAATTATCCGATTATGCCCTCTCAAAGCGGATTCTAAGAAAGGTATTTCAATGGAAAAAAAATGCCTTCCAGCTGGGTGAATGCGTCGGATTTCAGGCCGGAGCAGAACCAAAACTTTTCTACGAAGTAGTACAAACTATTAAAAACAAAAGAAACCATCTTAAATCAAATTTCAAGATGGCTTCTCAAAAATAATATTTCTATAATTGAGATTTCAAAAAGCAAGCTCTATTCTGTTTTCACTGCATTATCCCAATCATCAGTTCTAAACGAAGAAGCGGGCAATAGATTTATATCATAAAGTGTTCCTACGATCCAATTGCGCCAGGCGTATCTCACTGCTACTGGGTTTGGTACTTTCTCGTTTTTTACTAAGACATTTTTTCTATCAACAATTTTAGCATTTGCAGGATGGAAGACCTTGTCGTCTCCAGCAATTTCAAACCCCTCCAGCTCATCAAAAGCAAACAAGCCTGTTTCTGCATGTTTAAACTTCAATACAATTCCACCATCTTTTACCTCTAACGATTGATAAACAGGACTTGCATAATCTACTGTCTTATATCCGTAGGTTTGATTTAGTGCGTTAAATAGAAGTCGATCTGCCACTTCCTTTTTTTTCGGTGGATGAATACAATAATCATCACCAATATCCAACGTAATCGCAATCCCTGAATTTGGGATTAAATCCATACATTGCAATTGTGCCTCACGAATAAAGGCCGAGTTATCGGGACTGGTAAACGCATTGTTACTGCCATAAATAAATGGCGCTATTTGTACATAATAGAATGAGAAATCACCTATTCCCCAACGAGCTCGCCAATCTTCAACCATGGCAGGAAAAAGTCTTGTATATTTCTTAGGCTCGGCTCTATTCGACTCTCCTTGATACCACAAGGCGCCCTTTATTGTATAGGGAATCAGCGGATGAATCATTGAATTATAAAGTGCTGTTGGAATCTGATTTGTTCTATTAGAAATATCTACCTCTTTCAAATTAACTTCCTCAAATGGGTCCATCACTTCCTTGCTCATCCATGCTTGCACCGAACTGCCTCCCCATGAAGTATGAATCATTCCAACAGGTACATCCAAAATCTCTTGCAATTGTTGTCCAAAGAAATAAGCGATTGCACTAAAATCTCTTACATTATCAGGATTTGCAGATTCCCATCCGGTATATCCAGCAAGCTTTTCCTGTGGTGTTTTCGCCCCAATTCTATCTACAGAAAACAAACGTAAATTTTGATTTTTCGATTTTGCAATTGCCTCTAAAGCTCCAAAGGTTGGTTGTCCGGGAAGCCCACCAACGGGCATTTGCATATTGGATTGCCCCGAGCACAGCCACACCTCTCCGAATAACACATGTTCAAGTAGAATATCGGAGCTCTTACTTTTAATTTTAATGGTTTGAGGTTCTTTACTATTGGTTGTTTTTATATTAACACGCCATCTTCCATCAGTGTCTGTCTCTAAATTTAAAGGTTTATTCAGCCATGATGTTTCTATGGTTATTTTTTCTTTAGCATCAGCCCAGCCCCACAACACGACAGTAGTATTACGTTGCAAAACCATATTTGACGATACGATAGCAGGGAGTTTTACTTCTGCCTGAATTGATTGCATCAATAGCAACACAAGTGCTGTCAGTAACATGTTTAAAATTGTTTTTCTCATTTTAAGTATCCCAATGATGTTAAAAATTTATCTGTTTCTGCAATGGTTTTTTTGTAGTTTTCATCTGAATTAAAGAATCCGTGCCCTTCTCCTTCGTAAAGGAATAAATCGCAACGACTTCCAACTCTATCCATCGCTACTTTGTAATATTCTGCTGTTTGTACCGGAATAAGAGGATCTATTGTGCCTAAAAAGAAGATTGTAGGCGGAGCTCCTTTTTTGACATTGTGCAAAGGGGAGAATTCTTTGTAAGCTTCCCCTATTCTTTCGAAGCCATAACCGGCGGGTCCATTGTCGATCACAGGATTAAACAATACCAGTGCGCAGGGTTTGCAGCTTATAGAAAGATTATCTTTTGCATCATTAAAGCCTTCTATATGTGCCGTAGCTGCAGCTAAATGTCCTCCTGCGGAACCACCTCCAGCCAATATTTTATCGGCATCAACATGAAACTTATTCGCATTCTCACGCACAAAACGCACCGCTGATTTAGCATCTTTTAATGATTCGAAGGGAGAAGTGTTATTTCTTGTTTTCACCCTGTATTCGACCAAAAAACAAACCATTCCTTTTTCCGTCAGGTATTTAGCATGTCGCTCGAATTGTTTAATACTCCCACCATTCCATCCACCTCCAAAGTAAAACAACAGGGCCGGAAGCTTTTCTGCATTTTTAATTTCTGCAGGCGAATAAACCTCCATGTAAAGTTTGGTAGTGTCTGTTTGTTTGTACAAAACTCTTTCTTGTGCCATACCAGCTAAAGTAAAGCCAACGAGTAATGCAGTAATTAGTAGTTTTTTCATACGTAAATAATTTCTATTAAATGAGCCTTTGAGCCCATATTTTGTTTAAAATTAATAGTTTTTAATTCTATTTTACTAAAATGATTTCTACTTGTAATATCTATCTATATCTGTCTTTCGCTGCCTTATTCGGATATGCTTCAGGCAAAGGTCGACCTCTTTTTGTGTAGCAAATGCCGTAGCTATAACT
>TARA_R110002050_G_scaffold78284_8_pt1 | contig 25300 bp, 22 predicted proteins | sample TARA_R110002050 | Tara Oceans TARA_R110002050 (sample SAMEA4396988) | marine metagenome | biome: Polar Biome; feature: [DCM] deep chlorophyll maximum layer (ENVO:01000326); material: water (ENVO:00002006), including particulate matter (ENVO:01000060) such as... | depth 25 m
TGTAATTGTCCAGAACCCAATCCATCCGTTAGTATCTGTGGCTTGCTTTGTCATATTAGCAATAGCTATTGGACCACCTAAATTTTCTTTAACCGAGATATCTCCAGAAAAAAGACGAGCAAAACCCTGTATAATACCAACTGTTTGGTCACTTGTCTCTGTAAAGCCTTCTTCAATTGATCCAATAAATCCATAATCAATTCTTTCACCACCGGCTAGAGCCAAAGTAGGTGGGTAGATTCCGATTGTGTTATCATTAGAAGGTGTAATGTTAAAAGACAAAATTTCAGAACCTCTCTTAACCTCCACATCTAAAGGCTCATTTGAAGCTTTTATCATTGTGTTAAGCTGAATCCAATAAGCGATTTCTTCTCCATTTATAGAGATAATTTGATCTTCAGCCATTAAACCAGCTTTATCAGCAGGGCTGCCTTTAACAATCCCTGAAGTTATACTTGGAAGAATCAACTCAATATCTAGAAAGCCTCTCGTTTTAATACTATCTAAATATGAAGAAGCCATAGAAACAACTACACGCTCATCATTTCTAATAACGGTGTAATTAAGGTTGTTTGAAGTAAGAGCTATGCCTGAAACTAGATCATTAAAGTATTCTACATCTTCTCCATTAACACCTACAATTTTATCGTGGTTCTGGAAACCAATTTCTTTTAGAATCGAATCATCCGTTACATAGATACCTTCAATATTATCAATTGGAACAACAACTTTACCGTAGTTTAAAGTCAGTCCAGTGTAAATAAAGAAAGCTAGAATCATATTAAAAACCACACCTGCTACAATAACAATGATGCGTTGCCAAACAGGTTTACTTCTATATTCCCAAGGTTGAGGTTCTTGCTCTAGGAATTCATTATCCATGCTTTCATCAACCATACCTGCAATTTTAACATACCCACCGAGTGGAGTAGCACCAATACAGTAGTCGGTATCGCCTCTCTGAAATCCCCATATTCTTGGAGGAAATCCAACCGAAAATCGTTCAACTTTCATTTTAAACAGCTTGGCAGCAAGAAAATGCCCTAACTCATGGATAAAAACTAAAATCATTAAGGCACCAATAAAAATGCCTATGGTACTCAGTATATCAAGAAAACTTTCCATATAAATTATATTCGTGATGCGTACTCGCGCGTCTCTTTATTTATTTCGATTAATGTATCAATAGTAACTTTTTGTCCAGATTCCACCCTATCAAGGCAGCTCTCCACAATTTTTGGAATGTCAATATAGCCAATTTCCTTATTCAAAAATCGCTGGACTGCTATCTCATTTGCAGCATTAAGCACCGCTGGGGCTAATCCTCCATTTGTAATAGCATCTATTGCGAGTTTAACGCACGGAAAACGCTCAAAATCAACAGGAGTAAAACTTAGTTCTTGCGCTAAACTCCAATCCATTCTTGGAGTTTCTAAAGTCATTCGCTCAGGATATGTAAGTGCATAAATGATGGGAACTTTCATATCTGGTGGGCCTAGTTGAGCTTTTGTAGATCCATCAACAAAAGTAACCATAGAATGTATGATGCTCTGTGGATGTATAACAGGTTCAATTTTCTCTATTGGAATATCGAACAACCATTTCGCCTCAATAATTTCGAGACCTTTATTCATCATAGTTGCAGAGTCGATGGTTATTTTAGAACCCATTTCCCAGTTCGGGTGTTTTAGCGCTTGCTCAACCGTAATGGTTTGCATTTGTTCAACAGTAAACTCTCTAAATGGGCCACCACTAGCAGTAATAACAATCTTTTCTATAGCGTCTTTATTCTCTCCAACTAGACACTGCAACATAGCACTATGTTCAGAATCAACTGGTAAAATTGAAGCTGTAGAAGTTTTGAGTGCTTCATAAATTACTTCACCACCAACCACTAATGATTCTTTATTAGCCAGCGCTACTTTTTTATTCTTTTTAATAGCTTCTAAAGTCGGTACAAAACCCGCAAAACCAACCAAACTATTAAGAACGGTATCTACTTCATCAAGCTGTACAACATCAACAATTGCATCATAACCAGATAAAAGTTGAGTTTCAGTACTTATTTGCTCTTTTACTTTTTGGAAGTACTTATCAGAGCAAATAACCGCATATTTCGGCCTAAATTCATTAATCTGACTTACTAACTGTTCCCAGCTTTCGTTTGCCGAAAGCGCAACAATTTGGTAGGTATTAGGATGCTGTCGAACTACTTCTAGCACTTGCTTGCCGATAGATCCCGTGGATCCTAAAATAGCTATTCGTTGTTTTTTCAAATCTTATACTATCTTTAATTTCAGAAATAGAATATAGAGTTAGAACTGCTTAATTAGAAACTTAATTCCGAATGAATTTTTGTAATTCTTCAAATTTATAGACTTAGATTTATATATAGCTCTAAGTCTGACTTTCATCGTTTAAACTTAATACGCTAGCTATTTAGCTTTATGATTGCCATCATTCGTCCACTTTTATCACCTTCACGACGGTAAGAATAAAACTCGTTTTCATCAGTGAATGTACACGCTGTACTGTTTTCTATATTTCCCTCCAAAATACCTTTCTCAGATAATTGCCATCGAATAAAAGAACCTAGATCTACATGAGGTTTTTCAAAACTTTCTCGGTCTACAAAAGAATCGGGAAATCGTTGAGCAACTTCATCACCTACTTCAAACTTATTTAGCGAAATACACGGACTAATGAATATTTGAATATTTTCAATAGAGCTTCCCTTCTGCACCATTAGGTCTATAGCCTTTGGGACAATCCCTCCCACTGCGCCGCGCCAACCAGCGTGAACGGCTGAAATAATTCTTTTACCTTTATCACAAAGTAGTACTGCCGCGCAATCCGCAACTTGAATGGCTAAAGCGATTCCAATTGTTGTTGTGATAAGCCCATCATAGTCTCCAGCGTAATCACCTTTAGAAACTTCTTTAATCCCCGTTCCATGAATTTGCTTAGCATATGCTATGTCGCTTAACGGAGTATTAATTCCTCTAGATAGCAGCGCTCTATTAGCATTAATTTCCTCTACCGTTGCATTAGTATTATAACCGATATTAAGCCCAGGAACAGCGTTTTCCGTATTTAGAAAATCTGCATTTTTTAATGAGAACCATGAGCTTACCACGTCATCATTTAGCAGGCTTGGCGCTATAAACTTAAGCGGGGAAGACATCTTCTAACCTCATTCTTACCAAACCAACTGGAAAATCATATCCAGTCCAAAGCTTAAATGATTTTGCTCCTTGATAGATCAACATATCAAGACCACCAATAGGAACTCCATCTACTTTTTGTGCCTGTTGCAGAAATTTTGTTTCTCTAGGGTTGTATACGATATCATAACAGATTTTCCCTTTTAGAATATCGGTTTCATTATCGCGAACTGGAGACGCATCTACATTAGGATACATACCTAAAGGTGTTGCATTAACAATTATCGACGCTTCTTCAGCATACGCAGTCCAGTTGTCATAATTACAACGAATAATTTTGTCATCATCACTATCATTGTAATTTTCAGGACGTCGACTCACCAGAATTATTTCTGCAACATTCCAAGATCTGAGAGCATAAACAATAGCTTTTGTAGCGCCACCTGTACCAAATATAACAGCTCTTTCTCCTTCTAAGTCTTCTTCAAACTCTTCAATTGGGGCAAGAAAACCAAAAGCGTCGGTGTTATGTCCTACAAGCTTGTTTTCACTCTTAACTAGCGTATTGATAGCACCAATTTCCATTGCCTCTTCACTTAATGCATCTACAACATCAAAAAGTGTTTCTTTATGAGGGATGGTGATGTTAGCACCCAAAAATGCTGGTTTGTTGCAGTGTGCGATAAGCGATGAGATTTCGCTTCCCGAGACAGAAACAGCAATATATTCACCAGGCAGATTATGATGTTGTAAAGCAGCATTATGCATAATTGGTGATATACTATGTCCAATAGGATTACCAATAAGCAAATAATGTGGCTGTTTACTTTTTGGAGACTCTAGAAAATCTTTAAACTTCACAGTGTTATATTAATTCATGAACAAAAAAAATGCGCATCTATAAGATGCGCATTGAAAATAGTAAATAATTGAAGAGCAATTAAGCAGTAACTTCTTCAGAAGCCTCTAATTGAGTTTCTTTAAAAGTTCCAGACTCAGCAAGTTTCTTGAAAGTTTCAAGATCCTTTACTAATTGTGCCGGAGACTCTTCGATAAATTTTGCTAGTTCTTCGCTCGGATCTCCAAAAAATGTGCGATAATCTAGAGAAAATTCAACACGTGTACGCACTCCGTTATCCAAAGGAGTAAAACGAATAGTGCCAGTTTGATTGAGATTACCGTTAATTGTGATCCATGCAAAACGAGTATTACGAAGATTATCAATTAAGTTTGTTGTCCAATGAAATTCTTCATTTCCGACTTTAGTTTTATACTCGTAAGTTTGAGAGTTTATTCTCGTTACAGTATCAATTCTATCTAAAAACTTAGGGAATTCAACAGGATTACTTAATAACTCGTACACTTTGGCAAGTGGTAAATCAATCTCGATTCTTTCGTGCGCCATAATAGATTACTTGGTAGTTGTGTTCGTTTGGATTTAAAATCTTTTTGATGAACCGAATTTCACGGATACAGGTAGGATTTCACCATATTGGTCTAAAAATACGGATAAATTGATTAAGCCTCAATGACGTATGCATATAAAATGTCACAATAATTTTTATTTACAACTTTTCCAACTTCTTTATGATTCGTTAATAATAAGAATACCTATCTCAGATACGAAAAAGAGGCTTTTTCTATAACTAATGGAACCTGGAATAATTTTAGATTTTAAGAGCTAGCGTAGAATTAAATACTTAGGTGCTCTCCTAAAACAGAGACAATATCAGCATGTACTTCTTCTGGCAACTTATTTGCGTCGATAGCTTTAAAACGAGATTCCGTTTTCAGAAGTTCTTCAAAGCCATTATATACCTTCTGGAAAAAAGAATCGCCCGATTGCTCCATTCTATCTTTCTCAAACTGTGCAGTTCTGAGCGCGGACTCTTCCAAACTAAGCCTTAAATAAAAAGTGATGTCCGGAGCCAAACCATGAGAAGCAACTTTGTTCAGCTGATGGATTTCAGCAAGTGGCATACTTTCTCGCCCATAACCTTGATACGCAGTGGTTGAGTCGTAAAAACGATCTAAGATCACCACTTTTCCATCAGCTAAAAGAGGTTTCACTTTTTCGGCTATTAATTGGGAGCGTGCTGATGAAAATAATAACAGTTCTGTTACAGGATCTATTTCAAGTTCAGGATTTAATAACATCCCTCTAATCATCTCAGAAATATCTGTTCCTCCTGGCTCACGGAAAACAGATACTTCATGTCCTTTTTCCTGTAATTTTTCTCTGAGTAGCGCAATCTGTGTAGACTTTCCGCTTCCGTCAATTCCCTCAAATGTAATTAGCACGTAGTTGTATTAGGTTAAAAATCGAAATCGTCCATAAGTTCGATAGGTTCTTTAGGCATTGCAATAGCCAATCCTAAATATATCAAAATACTTGTACCATACATGAAAAATGAAACCACAAATATCAATCGAACAACTGTAGAACTAATTCCAAAGTATCGAGCTAATCCACCACAAACACCTGCTAATTTTTTGTTCGTTCTCGATTTCATCAATCGCTTAGCGTGTCTATAACCAAAACTATCGGTAGCATAGCTAGATGATTGCGAGCTTGATGAGCTAGCAAATCCCGAATCTAAATCGTTCTTCAACTTACTACTCGTTGCCTTCTCACCACCTGGTATATCTGCCGAGTAGTTATTCATAGTTTTCTTTCTCTCTTTCTTTTCTTTGCGACGTGCTTTTCTTTCTCGGCGCTTGTCCCCCACCAAGTATCCAAAACCAATAAGAGTTACTAGAATCCCTCCAATAACTGGTAATCCTGTAATAGCATCTGCTGAAAAATTAGCTAACCCTGCGCCAATAGGTAGTCCCACAAGCTGCAATAAATAGGTAAGTGCGAGAAATAACATTCCAAGACCTGCAAATGTGGAGATATTCCAAATTCCTTTACCCTCTTCTTTAGGCTCTTCTTTCAAGAACTCCTGCATCGTTGATTGAAGTTCAAATTCATCGAACTCTAATGTTGCGGTACCAGTTTGTGATGTAGTTTTTGTTTTCAATCTATCTGACATATTATTTTCCTCCATTCCATGAGCCCGTACGGAGGTTAATTTTGATTGTTTCGTGTAAATACTTCTTTTTCGGTAACTAAAATATCTAATTTTTGATCAAAGCGTTCAACTGGAATTTTATTTAGAATATATTCTTGAAATACTAACCCAATTGTTAATGCTGAGCTTTCTGATAAAAAGCGATCGTAAAAGCCTTTTCCGTAGCCTAGTCGATTAAATTCCAAATCTGCAGCTAATAACGGAACCAAGATAATATCAGGTTTATAATCTGTTTCATCCATTTCTTTTGGTTCAAGAACGCCCCATTTGTTGGATTCTAGTTCTTCAAAAGATGTAAGCATTGAATGATTGAGCGTACCTGATTCAAAATCAGTTATTGGAACAATCACTTTTATACCTCTGGAGATAAGCTCCTGGATAAGTGGTTGCGTGTTCACTTCATTCCTTTCATTCATTGAAACAAAAACGTGAATACATCTTGCTTCAATAAATTGAGGAATATTTTTAAGATTATCTATTACTGAGGTTGATAGAGCTTCCCACCTATCATAAGGGATTGCTTTTCTTTTATTCAAAAGAATCTTCCGTAAAACAGATTTTTCTTCTGAAATAGCCATTACAGTTTCATGATGTAATGGTGAGATAAATTCAGATCCTCGTCTTCAAACTGCTCAAGTACTTCATCCCAAACGTTGATCCCGTATTTATTCATAAAATACATAAAGGAAACCATACGCTCCTGGAGTCCGCCACCTGGATATAATTGAGCCTTTATTTTTCGAATACGTTGCAGTTGCGTGTGCTCTTGCTGCTTAACCGATCGATAAACCTTGCCTTTCAGATTGTCTAACGCTGTATCAAACCCCGAAATCGTTTTTCCAACAGTTCCATCAAGTGATGCGTCAATATCTCTGATAATTTCAGAAGGATTATCGGAGATGGTTTTAATTTTTTGCTTCCAGATATCAAATAAAGCCTCAATGTCATGGCTTTCAGAGAGCAACACATATTTAGAATCTAGATCTTCAATCCGTTCACTATATGTATTTAATTCGAATGGGAGCTTCTCCATGATTCTTTCTATACCAGACTCTAACAAAGTGCCACTTAGCCTCGGAAAGATAACGGGCATTTCTAATCCAAAAATAGGATATAGTGTTTTCATCTGTCCATAATAGGCCGTTTCGCCAGGACCAGCTACATAACCTAGTGTTGGTAATAGTTGGTCTTGTATAATAGGACGTAAAAAGACATTGGGGGAAAAATTTTCCGGTGCCGAAGTAATTTCATCTGTTATACTTTCCTCACTCCAGTCTTTATCTCCTGCTTTCCATGAGCTTTGAGAACGTTCGATCTTAACACGTCTCCGTTCTTCATCAAGATAGAAAAGATTTGTGTCTCCGAGAACTACTTGACTGTGATACTCAGAAGCTAGAAGCTCTGATTGTTCATTTATAGCATCATGAATTTGATTGTGCTTTGTAATCGAATCGGAGAATGTCTGTGGTAAAATTGATTTAATTTCTTTTGAATTGCTACCTGCAATAAGAAGGCCGTGTTTCCCAAACATAGAATCCATCATTTTTGCAAATGCAGAGGCGAAAGTAGCTCCTTCTGTAAAGCACTCGTCGTACAATTTCCATAAACCCGTAGAAAAGTCGGTATCGATGAACAACTCTTTAATTTCTGATTTGAAAGAATTTATAGAATCTGAAATAGTATACTCTGAAACCAATGCTCCCGTTGAAACTTCATCATAAATCACTTTTGTAAATTCTTCATTTCCAGAAACTCCGAACCATGCCACTTCATCAAAATCGTGATCTTCATCGGCTAGCCAAAACACGGGCACAATAGGAACACCTAACTTCTTCTCCCACTGTTTGGCAAGTAAAATAGTAGTGATTGTTTTATAGATGGTGAAAACTGGGCCACCATACATTCCTAGCTGTTGACCTGTGACAATTGCTAAAGAACCGTTTTCACCTAATTTAAGAAGCTGTTTCTCTTGGTTTATGTCTAGTTCTTGATGATACGAGGCAAGAGCATTTACATATGCATTGTGAGTTGCTACCTTAGTAGTTGCTGTAGCTTTTGCAGCAACAGAGCTTTCATCAAACGGATTATATTGGTAAAAATCTTGAAGCTTTGAAAAGTCTTTGGTGTAGGTTTTAAACAGTTTCGAGAAGGGTAGTTTCTCGAAAGAATAGGAGTCTTTAGTCAATGTTATCCCTTCATTTTTTGAATTGAATCTCGGATCTTGGCAGCTTTTTCGTAGTTTTCTGTTTCTATCGCGGTTTTAAGGTCTTGTTCGAGCTGCTCCATTTGCGAGAGCTCCTTCATTCCCGGTTCATTATCCATAGTGGCAGAACCTCTTTTTATAACTGTAGGTTCCGGTTCTGTACTAATACCCGCTTCAATCATAACTTCTTCTGTTACATAGATGGGAGTTCCAAATCTCACCGAAAGTGCAATCGCATCACTAGGTCGAGCATCAAGTTCTACTAAGTGTCCGTCTCTTTCATAAACAATCTGTGCATAAAAAGTACCTTCTGCCAAGTCGTTAATGAGAATGTGTTTTACGCTAGTATCAAAACTTAATAAAAGGTTTTTAAGAAGATCATGAGTCATTGGCCTTGGCGGTTTAATATTCTCCAACTCCAATGCGATGGCTTGCGCTTCGTAAGAGCCAATAATAATAGGCAGCCGTCGACTTCCTTCCTTCTCAGAAAGAATAAGTGCATAAGCCCCCCCACTACTCGGACTTGTAGAAAGTCCCAATATCTCCATCAATATTTTATCCAAAGCACTCCCTAATCTTTTCAAAATTTACATTAATTATAATGTAGTGATTTTTCTTTAAGCGATAAACCTAGCAGTATGTAGAATCAAAATTTAGAGCAAAGAATTCCAGATTTTCAGAAAAAGTAATTAAGTAATAGAATTTCGATAGTAAAGTGCTTTAAACATATCTAGCAATACAACGTATCACATCAATTGCCTAGCCTATACATGTTATATGAAGTAGCATGTGGCGCATCTATATTTACTATCAGTTTAATTCGAGTACAACAACCTAACGGAGATATTATGAAGTCCTTTACATCAAAAATAGTAGCAATTGTACTTTTAGTAGCTAGCTCAGCGTGCACCATAAACTCTACAGGCCCACGTGGACCAGAGGGAATTCCTGGCGATGATGGTGTTCAAATATATTCTAGTGTTGCACCAATATATGCCGCAGACTTTGAAGCCTTAGATGAATTTATTTCCATTAACGAGTTTGAATGGGATATCCTTGATGAAGCAACCGTAGATGAAGGATTAGTTTTGGGTTATGTACGCTTTGATGGAGAAACATCGTGGAATGCACTTCCTTTCGGTGTTCCATTCGAAAACGATTACGTAAATCTTCGTTTTGTTTTTGACATCAATAGCTTTGATTTAGTTCTTGAAGGAGAAATTGCCAATAACAACAATGCAAACGAGGATCTTTTTGATGGAGACGACTTAAGAGTAATAGCCATCCCTCCTACAGCTATTGTAAGAGCAAAAGGACTTAACTATAAAAATTATGAAGAAGTAGCCCGAGTTTACAACCTTAACGATTAGTAACCTCATTACTCAGATTAAAGACCGTGCATCCCACGGTCTTTTTTGTATATTTGCGAAAAATACTACGGGGATGGATCATTTATACAAAAGGAGATTGATTCTCCAAATAATAGTTATTGGACTGCTCAGTTGCATTTTCATTTCATTGCCTGCTTGGTTTACAACCCAAAGAGTTATTCCATCTATTCCAGTTATTTCTATACTTTCGACTCTACCCACTTTAGTTAATAACACTATTACGTTTGTCCTTATAAGCAGCCTGATTGGAACTCTATTTTCCTCAAAATATGAGAGAGTTACACTAACAACCTCATTACTTGCACTTACCACATCTTGCTTATTTGATCAAATAAGACTCCAGCCTTGGATTTTTAGCTACGGATTTATGCTTTTGGCGTTGGTTCTATATTCGCACAAAAGAGCTAACAATACCTTTTTATTGATTCGAATCATTCTAACATTAGGTTACTTTTGGAGCGGCATACAAAAACTTAATCTTTCTTTTATGGAAGTTACTTTTCCATGGATGATTGAACCCTTGATTAACTTATCTCCATCACTATTTGGTGAGTCGACACATTGGATGGCAATTACAGCGGCATCTGTTGAAGCCGTTTTTGGATTAGGGTTGCTCATTCCGAAACTCCGTAAGACCAGTGTCGTTATTCTTTCCTTCATGCACTTATTCATCCTTTTAATGCTCGGGCCCTTTGGTCTTAACTATAATGAAGTGATTTGGCCGTGGAACATCAGCTACGTCCTTCTACTTTATATTCTGTTCTGGAATGACAAGGCTTCTTCTTATAAATATTCTATTGCTAAATTTGACAAAGCATTACTTGTAGCTATTGTGATTCTTTTTGGGCTTATGCCCGTGTTTAGTTTTACAGGACACTGGCCAAAGTATTTTTCGTCAGCTTTATATTCTGGTAATAAAATTAAATCAAGCTTATACATCTCAGATGAGCTTAAAAACGAATGGATAGAATCCGTAGATATGGTTATTACACCCTTTGAAAATAAAATTAATTTAGACTCTTGGGCCCTAAAAGAACTGAGATTACCACCATATCCCTCAGTAAATTATACTACTAAATTGTTTTATTCATTATGTAAACATTCGGATAATGAAGCGGATATTATTTTAGTAATAGATCATGAGCCATCAATTACGAGCAATGAAAGACTTACAGAATCCTTCTTTTGTAGTGATTAAACAAGAGTAACCCTTTAATTGAATTAGAATGAACGTTGCAAATCTCCTAGAAAAATTCGAATTGTTCGATGACCAATGGTCTCCTAAAATTATAGCTGAGACTAACGGTCAATATGTTAAGCTTGCTAAAATTGAAGGTGAATTTATTTGGCACAATCACGCTGATGAAGACGAACTCTTTTATATCGTAAAAGGCGAGCTAACGCTTAAATTCAGAGACCGAGAAGTCCACTTGAAAGAGGGCGATTTATATGTAGTTCCTAAAGGTGAAGATCATCTACCCATTGCCCCAAAAGAATGTTGGGTACTTTTAGTAGAACCAAAAGGAACCAAACATACTGGGGAGATTGAATTTGAAAGAACTGTTGCCGAGGAAGAGCAACATTGGATTTAAAAGACTTCTTTTGCTACTTCGTACACCGAGGTAGACTTTCCCATTGAATAGTAATGCAAGCTTGGTACACCAAACGCCATCAACTCTTTGGATTGAGTGATTGCCCACTCGGTTCCTATTTGGCGCGCTTGGTCGTTATCTTTGCAATTTTCCAATTCTTTGGTTAAGGCTTCTGGTAAATCAATATTAAACAGTTGTGGAAGAAGAGTGATTTGCCGTTTTGTAGTAACAGGTTTGATGCCAGGAATTATAGGAATGTTGATGTCATTATCTCTGCATATTTTCACGAAATCGAAATATTTCTGATTATCAAAGAACATTTGAGTTACAATGTAATCGGCCCCGCCCTCTACCTTTTTCTTTAAGTAGCGCATATCCGATTCCATATTTGGAGCAGTCTCGTGCTTTTCAGGATAACCAGCTATCCCGATACAAAAATCAGAAGGCATAGCATTGTCAATCTCATCATCTAAATAAATTCCTTTATTTAGACTCACCACTTGGTCTAATAGCTCAGAAGCATAAGCATGGCCGTTTGGTTCTGGCTCAAACTGACGATCCGGTTTCCGAACATCACCTTGTAGCACAAGTACATTGTCTATACCAAGAAAGTTTAGATCTATGAGAGCATTCTCGGTTTCTTCTTTAGAGAAGCCACCACAAATAATGTGAGGGACTGCATCAACTTGATAATGATTTTTTATAGCGGCACACATACCAACAGTACCTGGACGTTTACGTACCGTTTTACGCTCTAAAAGACCGTTCTCCCTTTTTTTGTAGATGTACTCCTCACGATGATACGTAACATCTATAAATGGAGGTTTGAATTCCATTAACGGATTTATATGATCGAATAATGTTTGAATATTTTGACCTTTCAGCGGCGGTAGAACCTCAAAAGTAAATAGGGTTTTGCCATTCGCTTTTTCGATGTATTCAGTTACTTTCATTTTTTACTCTGGATTGTAGGCAAGGTTAGGTCCTAGCCATTTTTCAATTTCTTCTAAGGATTTGCCTTTTCTCTGAGCGTAATCAACTAATTGATCTTTCTGTAGCTTACCCACTCCAAAATATCTCGATTCGGGGTGAGAAAAATAAAACCCACTTACTGAGGATGCTGGATACATAGCACATGATTCAGTAAGCCTGATTCCAGCGTTATTTTCAGCATCTAACAGTTTAAAAAGTATTCTCTTTTCGGTATGCTCGGGACAAGCGGGATAGCCAGGTGCCGGTCTAATACCTACATATTTTTCGGCAATAAGGTCTTCATTATCCAATTCTTCTTGCTTAGCAAATCCCCAAAAGTCTGTACGAACTTTAAAGTGCATATACTCAGCAAAAGCTTCTGCAAGTCGATCGGCTAGAGCTTTTACCATAATGGAATTATAGTCATCGTGTTCTGCTTCGTATTTAGCGAGTAATGCTTCGATTCCAATGCCGGAAGTAACAGCAAAAAATCCTATATAATCATCAACACCACTTTCTTTCGGGGCAATGTAATCCACTAAGCTAGAATTTGGCTGATTTTGCCTTTTCTGTGCTTGCTGGCGTAGAAAATGGAATCGAGTTAGCTCGGTCTTTCTGTCTTCGTCTTCATAAACAGTCACGTCATCGCCTACAGCTGAGGCTGGATATAACCCGATAACACCCTTTGCTGTAAGACTCTTATTCGAAACAATTTCATCTAACAATCGATTTGCGTCAGCCAAAAGTTCTGTGGCGTGCGCTCCAACTACTTCATCTTCTAGAATTGCAGGATATTTCCCTGTTAACATCCATGTTTTAAAGAATGGAGTCCAATCTATAAACTCTCTTAGCGTAGTAAGGTCTACTTCCAAAGCCTTATTACCAGTAAATTGGGGTTTAGTTACTGAAGTTGTAGGCCAATCTATTACGGTGCGGTTTGCTTTCGCATCTTCGTAGCTCAAGAAATTTTTCTTTTGATTACGATTGGCATGCCCTTCTCTAAGTTTTGCATACTCAACCTTAACACTCTCAACCAATTTGTCTTTGGAAGCATTTAAAAGTTCAGTACAGATAGAAACAGAGCGCGATGCATCCAAAACATGAATTACAGGAGCGTCGTAATTTGGATCAATTTTAACTGCCGTATGTATTCTAGAAGTAGTCGCTCCACCAATGATAAGAGGTATCGATATTCCACGCTTTTGCATTTCGCGAGCTACCCCAACCATCTCATCTAGCGATGGTGTAATAAGTCCGCTCAAGCCAATCACATCTACTTTGTGCTTTTCAGCTTCATCCAGAATTTTCTCGGTAGGAACCATCACACCAAGATCAACCACATCGAAATTATTACAAGCAAGTACCACGCCTACAATATTTTTTCCGATATCGTGAACATCGCCTTTAACAGTAGCTAGAAGAACTTTTGAACGTGCTTTAGTATCAGCATTTCTCTTTTTCTCTTCTTCCAGATATGGTGTTAAATAGGCTACCGATTGCTTCATCACTCGGGCGCTTTTTACTACTTGAGGAAGGAACATTTTACCCGAACCAAAAAGATCACCAACTATATTCATTCCATCCATCAACGGGCCTTCAATCACCGTTAGTGGACTTTGATATTTAACCCGAGCTTCTTCGGTATCGGCTTCAATAAACTCAGTAATACCTTTAACCAACGAATGAGAAAGTCTTTTCTCGATGGAAAAGCTTCTCCACTCTTGTGTTTCTTTCTCTTTTACGGTGTTATCGTCTTTATACTTTTCCGCGATTTCTAACAGTCGTTCTGTGGCGTCATCTCTACGATTAAGAAGAACATCCTCAACACAGTCGAGTAATTCTTTGGGAATATCATCGTACACTTCAAGTTGTGTAGGATTTACAATTCCCATATCCATACCATGTTGAATAGCGTGGTATAGAAATGCACTGTGCATCGCTTCGCGAACTTTATTATTTCCACGAAAAGAAAACGAGGCGTTACTAACACCACCAATTATGTGAGCACCTGGTAGGTTTTCTCTGATCCATTTTGCTGCTCTAAAATAATCTAGTGCATTATTTTTATGCTCATCCATTCCAGTAGCAACTGGGAATATATTTGGATCTAGGATTATATCAGAGGCTGGGAATCCAACTTCATTCACTAATAAATCATACGAACGCTTACAGATTTCAATTCGTCGCTCAAAGCTATCAGCTTGTCCGTCTTCATCAAAAGCCATAGAAACGACGGCAGCACCAAAGCGACGTACAATTCGAGCTCTGTGTAAAAACTCCACTTCGCCATCTTTTAAACTGATGGAGTTTACAACGCCTTTACCTTGTAGTGTTTTTAAACCTGCTAGAATAACCGACCATTTCGAAGAATCCACCATAATCGGGATTTTTGAAATATCTGGTTCGGAAGCAATTAAATTGAGGAAAGTTGTCATTTCCTCTTCGCTGTCGAGCATACCTTCATCCAAATTCACATCGAGAATTTGAGCGCCACCTTGTACTTGGTCTAAGGCAATTTCAAGGGCTTTTGCGTAATCTTTGGCTTTGATGAGGTTAAGAAATCGTTTTGAGCCAGTTACGTTGGTTCTTTCGCCAACGTTTATAAAATTAGTGTCGGAGGTAGCTATTAGTGGTTCTAAGCCACTTAGTTCTAGAGGAAGGGATTTCATTATTCTGCCTCCGTCGTTTCAATAATTCTCGGCTTATAGTTTTCCGCTAACCTCGCCATCTCTTTGATATGAGCAGGCGTTGTGCCACAACAACCACCCAATATATTTACCAAACCATCTTCAAGATATGACTTTACTTCATTAGCCATCTCAACGGGACCTTGATCATATTCGCCAAACTCATTCGGAAGTCCTGCATTTGGATATGCGCTCACAAAATACGGAGCGTGTTTTGCTAAAGTATTAATGTATGTACGGAGTTGACTGGCACCCAAAGCGCAATTAAGGCCTATACTTAACAAAGGAACATGAGACATAGATATTAAAAATGCTTCTACAGTTTGCCCAGAAAGAGTTCGACCACTGGCATCTGTTATGGTTCCTGAAATCATGATGGGAATTTCTTTTCCGATTTCTTCGAAGAGTTCTAAAATTCCAAAAAGAGCCGCTTTTGCATTCAGAGTATCAAAAATAGTTTCGATGAGAAGTACGTCTACCCCACCGTCGATTAAGCCTTTTGCTTGAAGCTTGTATGCTTCTGATAGTTGATCAAAAGTAACCGCACGATATCCGGGATCAGAAACATCTGGAGAAAGCGAAGCTGTCCTATTAGTTGGGCCAATAGCACCTGCGACATAACGAGGTTTGTTTGGATTTTGCGCTGTGAAAAGATCGGCGGCTTCTCTAGCAATTTCAGCAGAGGCTTTATTCAAATCATATATAATATGCTCTAAATGGTAATCCGCTTGAGCAATGGAAGTCCCACTAAATGTGTTCGTCTCGATGATATCTGCGCCAGCTTCTAAATACTTTTTATGTACTTCTAGAATAATCTCTGGACGTGTTAACGACAGTAAATCATTATTACCCTGTAAATCAACTTTGGAGTCTTTGAATAGCTCTCCTCGAAAATCTTCTTCTTTTAATTTATAACGCTGAATCATTGTGCCCATGGCACCATCAAGAATTAAAACGCGCTGCTGTAATTGTTCTTTTATATTCACTCAATCAATGATTAGCCGACTAAGAAAGAGCGAAAGAAACAGCTCACTTATTTTCCTAAACAGAATACAAAGTGTTTTCTATTTAGTGGGATTTGGCACCTTTTCTATCACTAAAAGTGATTGGACGGTTGCCAAGACTTCATCGGGCCCATTCCCTCTGTCTTTCTTAATAAGCATTAAAAAATGTTGCTTGAAGATACCAATAATAAGACTTACAGCAAACCTGTAAAATTTACTTATTAGTTATATATTCATCTCATAATTTTTCAATTCCTTATGAATATGCATAAAAAAATAGCTCTTCTTTTTGTTCTCTCTTTTTTCAGTTTAAACAGCTTTTCACAGAGTAATGAAGCCGTTAAAAAGCTAAGTAATCTAGTATGTGATTGCTTAACTGATACTGAGAATCCTCAAAACGAGGAGGAGTTTCAAAAATTGATTCAAGCTTGTATGGTCAAAAGTTTTACAGATGACATGACTCTTTTTTCAAACGCAATTGATCCTTCTGATACTACCAAAACAAATAATGAAAAAGGCCAAGAGCTAGGCTTCAAGGTTGGGCAGTACTTGACACTCACTTGTGAATCATTCCAAGAAAAAGTTAAGATTTTGCAAGACCAATTGGTGACATCAGAGCCAGAAGATTCGGTTTCTGCCTTATCAACCATTCTAAGAGGAAATACTCTGATGGAGGCGGGAAAATGCTCCGAAGCGATTCCTCTTTATAACAAAGTGATTCAGTTAGATAATTTCCAACAAAGCAGTTATAAGGTCACTGCTTTTAATAATCGAGGATACTGCAAATCGGAACTAGGAGATTACTACGGGGCTATTACAGATTTATCGGTTGCGCTCGAAATCAATCCGAATTATTCTTTTGCACTAAATAACAGAGGTGAAGCAAAGCTATCAATTGGCGACTTTAACAGTGCAATTTTAGATTTTAATAAATCGATTGAGATAGCACCAGATCTCACAGAAGCCTATAACAATTTAGGTCTTGCTTACTACTACAAAGAAAACTTCAGTAGCGCATACAGCAACTACCATAAAGCTATTTCTTTAGATTCTACAAATGGAAGTTTCCATTTCAATCTTGGATTGGTGGATTTCTCAACGGAAAATTATGAATCAGCAATAGTTAACTTTCAGAAAGCTAAAACTCTTAGTAACGAAATAACCGATTTCAGCTATTACCTTTCAAGTACTTACAAGGCATTGGGTTTCTACGAGAAGGCGATTGATATTTTAAAAGATGATCCAGAAACAGCTTTTGATTACATAAACCTGAATGATATTGGGCTCAATTATTACTCATTAGAACAATATGATTCAGCAATTACATACTTCGATAAATCAATACTCATAGAACCGAACAGCCCTACAATTTACCTAAATCGGGGTTATGCTTTTTATGATTACGACAAAAAAGATCTCGCTTTTAAAGACTTCGATAAAACCGCTGCTTTAGACTCTACCAACATTGAGGGGCTATATATGAAAAGTGTAGTCTATTATGATTTAGGAGAATTCGAACTTGCTTTAGCTGAGCTATCTCACACCATTAACATGTATAACGATGTTGCTGAGCTTTACGCTCAAAGAGGACGAACCAAAATGCAACTAGAGGATTTTAAAGGTGCTTCTGAGGATTTCACTTCTTCCATAGAAATTTTCCCCAACGATTATGAGGTTTATACAGAGCGAGGAAAAGCCTATTTAGGAAACAAGGATGTTGAATTGGCTTGCAAAGATTTTTCAACTTCCCAAGCGTTGGGCGCAGAAGATGTGGAAGAACTGATTTCTACAAACTGCTCTAAAAACTAGAGCGAAGTAGTTATACCAAAATGTACTTTACCATTTGCCACGCTTTCTTGGGGAGAGATGGCATATGAGAATGTGAGTCGCCCAATCCGGGTTCTGTATGAAATACCGAAGCCCGTTGAGTATAAAAAGCCTTTTTGCTTGAATTGAGCGTTAACTTCATTTATTAAGGCTGGGCGATAATAATTACCCGCCGAACCAAAGCCAAATAAATACGAACTGGTGGTCACTAGAAATCTGTACTCTAAGTTTGCCCAAATAAGTTGGCTCGCTAGAAATTGTTCTTCGGCATAGCCACGGAATGAATTTGCACCACCAAATCGTGTCAAATCACTTTCAGTAAACTTACTCCCTTTTACAAAATAGCCGTTTAAAGAACTCATTAACACACTTTTTGTAGAAAGTGAATAATAGCCTTCTAATTCAGCTTGGATAGTTTGTTGCTTGAATGCCAGCGCAGAGTCTCCATCAATATCTTTGTTTGCAATGTCTAAGTCGACACTTAGCTGATACCCTGAAGTAGGGAGTTCATAACTATTCAGTGTTGAGTAATTGAAACCTAAACTCACACTCTGTTTTTTCCCATCCGGCTCAGACTCAAACCCTGAATCAATGGCTGAATTTGAAACGAAATAATTTAATCCCCCATTTACTCTAAAGCCTGGTGCTAACCAATAAAAGCCTTGGAGCTCAACATTCCGAGTTTGATAAGTTGTATCGTTTTGATAAATACTAAAATCAATTCCAACACCTATGGGAATGTCTTTAATCCAGCTTTGTGAAACGCCAATGTTAAGCCGACTTGTTTCAGGTCGCAATCGTTGAAAAGTGAAATCAAGAGCATTACCATCCGTAAAAACACTCCAAAGTTGTGCGTCGATACTACCAACTATTTGTCCATCCCCTGACGCATCAGGTGCATAGCCAAGTATTCCATCGAATCTGTTAATCGTTCTTTCTTGAACTGCATAGACAATAATTAGTTTACCTTCTTCATAGAAAAGCTCTGCCTCACTCACTTTATCGAATAATTGAGAGCCTATTAATTCAGTTCTTATTCTATTTAAATTAGGTTTAGAAACCAAGGTAGAATCTCGATAACGAGAAATTCTAGTAAGATAATTTTGCGAACTCTGCGTGGCTCCTGAAAAGAATATTCCAGATGAATAGGCAAGTTCACCTTTATTAATGAGTACATCGATTGAAACAGAACAATCTTCAAATAAAGGCTCCAATCGGACTATTTCTGCCATCGCATTAACATAGCCATTACTAGCATAGTTAGCTTTTAGAGCTTCTATTTTGTCTTCTACATCAACTTTAGTGTAGTAGTCAGGCTTATTATCAATTGGAAGTATTTGCTCTGGACTCACCGACTCGAAATAAGTGAACGAATCTACCCGGAATTTGCAGCCTTTTGAAACCCAAAAACTATTTTGTACTGAAGAATCTATTTGGGTGGATAGATAACCTTGGGAGGAATAATGCTGAAGAAGCCTAACCGATGTGGTTACTTCTTGGTTTGATGAGGGTAAAGAAATCTGTACCTCTTTCCCATCCTCAACTACTTTAATCTGAGAGAATGCGGTTCCCCAAGTAATAGAAATAAAGATAGAAAGAAGTACAAATTTATAAAGCATAGTCGCTAAACGATTTGTTTAACGAATAATTTCGGCTACGAAATTGGGTAAAGCAAATGAACCGCTATGAACGTCTTTGTTGTAGTAGTTTAGGTTGGTACCTAAGGCAGGTAAACCATTCTCAACTCTAGCTAAAACATCTGCGTCTAAGGCTTTAATTCCTTTTGAAGCGTAGGCAAAACTCCACATTCCTGCTGGGTATAATGGTATGTATGCTAGGTACATAGAAGATTCAGTGAAAACTTCAGTAAGAGCACCAAATACTTTTTTCATACTTGAATGATATTCAGGTACCCAAGGTGATTCGGTTTGTGCAGTTAACACTCCACCCTCTTTTAATGCAGAAAAACAAAGTTCAAAAAATCCTTTTTCAAACAAACCTTCTGCTGGGCCTACAGGATCAGAGCCGTCAATAATTACAACATCGTATTCAGCTTTTGCTTGTTTTACGAACGCAATTCCATCTTCAAAAAGCACGGTTAAACGAGGATCTTCCCACGCACCAACATCTTTTAAATAAAGCTTCGAAGCGCGGACAACAGCTTCATCAATTTCCACCATGTCAACATGTTTTACGGATGGATGTCGCAGAACTTCACGAGCTGTACCACCGTCACCACCACCAATAATGAGCACTTTCTCTGGATTAGGATGCGCAAACATTCCGGTATGTGCCAACATTTCGTGGTACACAAATTCATCTTTTTCGGAAAGCATCACCATTCCGTCAATCGTCATTAAGTTACCCCAAGTATCAGTCTCATAAACTTCAACTAATTGGTAAGGAGTTTGTTCGGAAAATAATAGTTTTTTAACACCCACAGTTAAACCTGTGCTCTCGTTATAAAACTCGTTGTATTGAAGAGGCATGATTAATTAAATAAAAGTGATTATTAAATCATAGAGCATCAATAAAATGATGCCCTATGTTAAGAAAGGTGGGTTATTTATACCAGAGAACTGCAGCGGCAAAGGTAGATCCGCAATTTTTAACTTGGTGCTCAACGCCTACAAATTTAATTTCTTTAAGCGCTCTTTTGCGGTATTCAAAAGCATCAACTACCATTTGTTTAACAATAGTTTCAACGTATTCTAAACGCGTATGATCTTCAAATTCCATGATCACACCTGGTTGTGTTGGATCTTCAGGAATACCAATTGCGATAGCAGAAGCAATCCACATTTGAGGAGTTTGAGAATCGATGTGTGCGTAAGCTAGAGGAATTAAACCGCCACCTGGCAATGTAATTTCATCACGATTAACTTGTTGTGCATTAGGTGGGCAGATACTGCTCATTCGCATTAAGTTAGTATCACCAACACCAGCTTCTAACAACGCATTATCAAATGCATTAAGTCGAGTGTTACCTTCAGCAGCCCCAGAAACGAGGCAATAAATATTCGGGGTTTTAACCATTTGGAGGTCTAAACCATTAGTTTTTTGAGATGTATCCATGAGTCAGTCAGGTATTTACTAAGTTTGTAGCAGGTTTAAATAATAATTTTTGGCCTTGAGGTACTTTGAACATACCTCTCTTCATTTCCATACTAGAAATGTTTTTGGACTCAAAGGCTTCCTTTAAGAACTCCTGAATGATCCAAGGGTCAATAGTATCACCACAAGTGAAAATATCCACTGCTGCGTAATTATACTCTGGCCAAGTGTGTATGGCTACGTGCGATTCTGCTATAACAACTACTCCACTAACGCCATATGGACTAAATTTGTGAAAGTTGTGAGAAATGATTGTAGCGTGAGCTTCTTTAGTTCCATCAAGCATAGCTTGTTCGATGAATTCTACATCGTTTATTTTAGAACTATCACAATCATAATATTCTACTAAAATTTGTCTACCGAGTGCTTCCAATCCTTCTTTAAGTAAAATGTTAAAAGTTAAGTTAATTTTCTTTTGTAATACTGATTGAAAACGTATACTTGGCTTGTGGTTGGGCCTCAGCTACATCTTTTTATCAAGCACTAAATTTACGCTTTTTTTTAGATAATCAATGACTCTTACAGATAAAAAAATTAACGCCAAAAAGGCGACAGAAATTTATAAAGCTTTACTCCTTCCTCGCCGTATAGAGGAGCGAATGCTTAAACTACTCAGACAGAACAAAATCAGCAAATGGTTTTCAGGAATAGGTCAAGAAGCGATCTCAGTTGGACTTACGCTTTCCGCTAAACCCGCTGATTATATTCTACCAATGCATCGTAACTTAGGAGTGTTTACAACTAGAAATGTTCCTTTTTATCCACTTTTTTGCCAATTATTCGGTAAAGCTGATGGGTATACTCAAGGTCGTGAGCGTTCTTTTCATTTCGGAATACCTGAGCACAATATTGTTGGAATGATCTCCCATTTAGCTGCAATGATGCCAGTTGCAGATGGTTTAGCGCTCGCAAAAAAACTTAAAAATGAGGACGCCGTTGCTTTTTCTTTTTGTGGAGATGGCGCTTCAAGCGAAGGTGATTTTCATGAAGCTCTAAATTTAGCAGCCGTCTGGAAACTCCCCGTTGTGTTTGTAATTGAGAACAACGGCTACGGTTTGAGCACGCCGAATAGCGAACAATATGCTTGCGAGCGACTAGTAGATCGAGCCAAAGGGTATGGAATGCACGGCATGCATATTGATGGAAATAATGTTCTTGAGGTGATGGAGGCTGTTGAAAAAGCTCGGAAACTAGCGCTAAAAGGTGAACCTGTACTTATTGAGGCTAAAACTTTTAGAATGCGCGGACATGAAGAGGCTTCTGGTACAAGCTATGTTCCAGATTCATTATTTGAAGAATGGGCTAAAAAAGATCCTATTGCTCGCTTTGAAAACTATTTGAGTGCCAATCATAAAAAGAATAGCGACGATTTCGCTGCTATTCGTAAAGAAATTGACGCTTCTTTTAAAAAGGATATAGAGAAAGCTCTTAAAGCTGACGAACCGATTTTTGATAAAGAAAAAGAACTCGCTGCAGTCTTCTCATCCGAAGAACCGATTGTACCCCCCCACTCAAACGGCACACAATCTGAAAAAAGATTTGTCGATGTTATTCATAGTACGCTTAAGCAAGCCTTTGATGAAGACGATTCTTTCTTAATAATGGGACAAGATGTTGCTGAGTATGGTGGTGTCTTTAAAATTACCGACGGCTTTTTAGAACGCTTTGGTAAAGACAGGATTCGGAACACTCCAATTATTGAGTCTGGTGCTTTGGGCGCTGCAATGGGACTTGCTCTCGAAGGATTTAAACCCGTTGTAGAAATGCAATTTTCTGATTTTGTAAGCTGCGGTATGAATCAAATTATTCAGAATATCGCAAAATCACATTATCGTTGGTCACCAGCCCTAAATATTACCATCAGACTTCCTCATGGTGGCGGAGTTGGCGCTGGCCCCTTTCATTCGCAATCACCTGAAGGTTGGTTCATGCCGCATTCTGGAGTTAAAATCGTAGTTCCTGGTACTGTTGAAGATGCACAGAATTTACTTTATAGTGCGCTCTTGGATCCAAACCCAGTTCTCTATTTTGAACATAAAAAGCTCTACAGAAGCTTAAAAGCTACTACTCCAGACAAAGCCACCTATGAGCCTTTAGGAGCTGCTAAGGTTCAACGTGAAGGAACTAACGCAACCATCATAACTTATGGCATGGGCGTGCAATGGGGTTTTGAAATCTGCGATAAATATGCCGAGAAAGGAATTTCAATAGAGTTATTAGATTTACGCTGCTTAGCGCCATTGGATCTTGAATCCATTAAGAAATCTGTTCAGAAAACTGGAAGAGTCTTGTTGCTACAAGAACCATCGTTAACAATGGGACCTATGAGCGAAGTTTCGTCACTTATAAACGAACATTGCTTTGAATGGCTTGATGCCCCAGTAATGAGAGTTGCGGCTCTTGATATGCCCATTCCTTTCAGTAAGAAATTAGAGGAAGGAACCATGGCGAATTACAATTTAGAAGCGGAACTTACAAGATTGCTTGATTACTAGATTGAGAACTCAAAGTAACAAGATTAAGGAAGCTAATTAATAAAAGTAGGTGTTCTATTTGATGTTTATTAGTTATAATTAACAAGTCTTCAACTAAAGTCTAAGTTATGAAAGAGATTATTTTAAAAGTTCCCGATCAAAAACTAGATCTTGTTATGCAGCTTATTGAACAGTTGGGATTGGATGTTTCCTTTGGCGATTTCGATATCCCTGAAGAGCATAAATCTATTGTAAGAGAACGGATAAATAGTGCAAAAACAGAAGACATAATTCCATGGCGAGAGGCTCGAACAAAACTCCAGTTTAAATCTAACGCATAATATGGCTTTTACTGCTTTTGTAGACCGTAGAGCAATCCAAGATATCCAACAAGCCATTGATTATTACGAGTAACAACAGCTAGGCCTTGGAGAGAGATTTGAAGCTCATCTAAACGAGTGTCTCGTTAAACTAGAACAAAACCCCTTCTTTCAAATCCGTTACGATGAGGTTCATTGTCTTTCATTGAAGAAGTACCCATTTATGATTCATTTTAACATTGACGAAAATAAAAAGCTCATCACCGTTGTTGCGGTGCTTAATACATCCAGGAATCCAAGCATTTGTAAGGAAAGAGGTTGAGCAAAGGTAACTCATAAATCCTCATTGAGAATCTGAAAACCTTGTACTATACAAACTTGCAGCTCTATAACTCTTAAATCATAGATTTAAGTGATTAATGATATTTCTACTTTATGAAATAAAAAAAGGCTAAGAAGAACATCTGTTTTTCTTAGCCTTTTTTATGAATACAATGCAGAGAATGATTCTTTATCTACCTTGATATGGTTCCCCAGAAATAATCCATTCTGGCTCTCCCACTCCTTTTAAGTAATAATCGAAATATTCTTTCATTCGAATTGCATAATCCAATTTGTTGGAGAATTTCTGCAAATGATGAGGCTCTCCGTGATATTGCAAGAAGATCACATCTTTGTTGTATCTGCGCATTGCTAAGTACATTTCTATACTTTGATACCAAGGCACGGCTCCATCTGCATCACCATGTTGAATAAGCATTGGTGTGGTAATCTTATCTGCAAAAAAGACGGGAGAATTTTCGATATACTTTTCTGGAGCTTCAATTAAACTCGCACCAATTCTACTTTGCGTTTTCTCGTACTGAAATTGTCGTGCACGTCCTGATTCCCAACGAATTCCACTATAAGCACTTGTCATGTTACTAACTGGAGCCCCCGATACGGCTGCGTCAAAAATATTGGTTTGGGTAACGATAAAGGCTGTTTGATAACCACTCCAAGAGTGACCATGTAAACCTAGCTTGTCTTCATCAGCAATACCAAGTTCTACGAGTTTCTGAATGCCAGGAACTAGACTTTTTGTTGCTGCAAAACCTGGTCGACCTATTTCGAAGCGAATATCTGGCAAAAATACGACGTAATCATCACTTACATATTGAGCAAAAACTGGACGATGATTTGTTTGCGGAACATCGAAATCATACAGTCTGTTTGTGAAAAAACGATAGTAATAAGTCATGATTGGGTAGCGCTTGTTTGGATCGTAATTGTCTGGTTTAATTACAATTCCTTGCATATATGTACCATCTAAGCTCAACCAATCTACAAGTTCAGCCTTACCCCAATTCCATTTTTGCTTTAGGTCTTTATGCAGATTACTAACTTGTTTTGTTTTCGAGAATGAAGCTGTCTCAGCAACCCAAAGGTTAGGATATTCATCATAGGTTTCACTAGTAAAAAGCACTTTCTCGCTTTCA
>TARA_R110002050_G_scaffold5843_10_pt1 | contig 25262 bp, 27 predicted proteins | sample TARA_R110002050 | Tara Oceans TARA_R110002050 (sample SAMEA4396988) | marine metagenome | biome: Polar Biome; feature: [DCM] deep chlorophyll maximum layer (ENVO:01000326); material: water (ENVO:00002006), including particulate matter (ENVO:01000060) such as... | depth 25 m
TTTCGAAGAGATAGACTCCGCCATTGAAGCCGAAAAGAATTACCGCGAGAAAGTACAAGGTTACCTCAAAAAAATCACAACACATTGTAATCGCCTTATAAACGACATCTTTTTTAAGGGGAAATTGATTGAGGAAATTCAAAAAGAATATGGATATTCATCTCGCCATAATGCTATAAATCAGAAACATAAGTGCATTAGTCAAATACGAAAAGTTAAAGAAGAAAGCGACTCAGATAAAAAATCTTAAATTTTTTTCCACCACTGGGTGATTTTTTGAAATCGTTGGTATTAATAGATACAACTATTATTTATTAATTCAATTTAAAGCAATGATTTCAAATATTAAAAAACTTACCCTTCTATTATTATTAACCGTAATTAGTGGTTCAACCGCTTTTGCTCAATCAGCAGAAATGTGGATGGTTGATAAAGACCACACTTCCGTAAACTTCACGATTAATCACTTCTTCTCCGAAGTTAATGGAAAATTCAACTCTTACGAAGGAACTTTTCACTTTGACCCTAGCAACCTAAAAGGAAGTGAATTTTCATTTACTATTGATGTAGCTAGCGTTAATACCGATAACACCAAAAGAGATGAACACCTTCAATCTGAAGATTTCTTTAATGCCAAAAAATTCAAAACTATTAAGTTCGCTTCTTCAAAAATTGAGAAGGTTAATGGTAATGATTACGTAGCCTACGGAAAACTTACTATTCGCGACGTAACTAAAGACATAAAATTACCCTTCACAATTACCGGAAAAATGGAACACCCAATGATGAAAGGTGTAACAATTCTTGGTGTCTCAATCAAAACCACAATTAACAGAACTGACTATGGTGTTGGAACTGGAGATTGGGCTGCAACTATGGTTGTTGGAGACAAAGTTACTATCAGCATTCCTATGGAATTGAACGCTAAGAAATAACCACCATGAATAAACTAATAAAAACTATTATCGGTGGCTTAGTTGGCACTTTGGCTATGACAATAATCATAATGCTAGCCCCACTTATGGGGATGCCAAAAATGTCGCCACCAGATATGTTAGCAACCACTATGGGTGTACCCTTGATTGTTGGCTGGATGATGCATTTTGTTACAGGTATTACGTTTGCTGCCATCTACACTTATTTATTTACATCAAAAGTGTCAATCAATAATATATACCTAAAAGGAGCAGCTTTTGGATTCGCTGTTTTCATTTGTGCTCAAATTCTGATGGCAATTATGAAAACTATGCTACCAATGCCAGAAATGGTTGGTCCATTAGTACTCATCATGATGGGTAGCATAATCGGCCATATTATTTACGGTGTTGTTGTTGCCCAAATGATTGAAGCAAAGCCTGAATAATCTTAGTGAGCTAATATGAAGTATGCAGCCACCATCATGAAACTTGGTGGCTGTTTATTTCATTTACATACTTTGAATGAGCTTCGCTGTCAATCTTTAATCATTCCAATAGATAACAATAGAATTAATCACCCCAAGCTTTTGTTATTAAATAAATTCAGAACATTAATTGAGAAAATTTAAGTCTCATCCAAATTTTACCACTATGAATAAACCAGATTTTTCTAGCCTCAAAGCCGTTTATGTTAACTGCACTTTAAAAAAATCGCCCGACGTTAGTCATACTCAAGGTCTCATGGATCTATCCATTCAGATTATGGAAAAAGAAGGCGTTTCTGTAGAGCGAATCCGCTTTATTGACCATGAAGTTGCAACCGGGGTTTATCCAGATATGAAAGAACAAGGTTGGGATACTGATGAATGGCCAGAGCTTTTTGAAAGAATTTTTGCAGCAGACATTCTAGTTATTGGAACTCCAATCTGGCTTGGCGAGAAATCATCCATTGCACAAAAACTCATTGAGCGACTTTATAGCATGAGTGGCAAACAAAACGATAAAGGTCAGTATTTGTATTACGGAAAAGCTGGCGGTTGTATTATTACAGGTAACGAGGATGGCGTTAAACATTGCGCAATGGGTATTCTTTACGCTCTACAGCACATTGGCTATTCTGTCCCTCCACAAGCTGATTCTGGCTGGATTGGTGAAGTAGGACCTGGTGCTAGTTACCTAGATAAAGAGTCGAATGCTAAAAACAACGATTTCACGAATCGTAATACAACGTTTATGACTTATAACTTGATGCACCTTGCCAAAATGCTACAATCTAATAGTGGATATTCTGAATATGGAAATTCAAGAGGCGATTGGGATCAAGGTTCGCGTTGGAGTTTTGAAAATCCAGAATACAGATAAATATGATTTCTTAAGAAAGAGTAATGCCTAGATTGACAATGTTATCTACAAATTTCACCGCTTAACAAATTCTTCATATTGCTTTTGTACGTTACCCTTGTTCTTTGAACAATTAGATATAAAAATGAGGTAACAGAATGAAAAAGAATATGGGTTCAATCGATAAAGCAGTTCGGATAGTTGTAGCAGTAATTATTGCTTTCCTATTTTACAACGGCACAATTACAGGTACTTTAGGCATCGTTTTGATAGTTTTAGCAGCTGTATTCGTATTAACTAGCTTTGTGAGCTTCTGCCCGCTTTATACCATCTTTGGTATAAAAACGTGTAAAACTGAATAAAGGATAACTCCTCTTAGTTTACTGTATGAGGTTTGTTGTATTTGTTTCGATATTCGTTGGGAGTTAATCCCGATACTTTTTTAAAAACGGATCGAAACGCTTTTGCATCATTATAGCCAACCTCATACATTACTTCGTTTATTGCCTTCTGTGTGCTTTCAAAGCTACGCTTCGCAGCTTCAACTTTAACACGTTGAATATATTCTACCACTGTGTTATTTGTAGCTTGTTTGAACCTGCGTTCAAAGCTCCTCCTCCCTACCGATACTAAATCGGCTAGTTTGCCAACCGTTAATTTTTGAGGATAATTTTCTTCTAGAAATTCTTGAGCTCTCAAAATTTCGACATCACCATGGTTCTTCTGTCCTTCAAACATCATAAATGCTGCCTGACTATCTCTGTCTATATCAATGGCGAAGTATTTTGAGGCAATAATCGCTGTTTCCCTATTCGTATACTTTTCTAGTAAATAGAGAAGTAAACTCCAGTATGAATTAGCTCCTCCACTAGAATAAATACCATTCTCTTCTGTGATAATGCCCCCATCAACCAATTCTACATTAGGGAACATCGTTCTGAACTCATTTGCAGAACTCCAATGTGTTGAGCACTTTTTCCCGTCTAGTAAACCTGTTGATGCTAATAAAAAGGCCCCTACACAAAGCGAAGCTATTTCGGTTCCTTTCGCATGTTGTTGTACAATCCAAGGAATGAACAGTTCATTTTGCTTAATTGCTTCTTTTAACTCTCCACTAATTGCGGGAACAAGCACTAAATCAGCTTTCTCTACCTCGTGCAACAGCATTTCAGTGTGAACAGTGTACAAGCTATTCTCAAGCTTAACATCTTTCTTTAACCCAACAAGCTTCACGTTGAATAGCGGTTCTCTTCCAGAAGCAACCATAAACTGGTTTACAGCCTTGAACATATAATGTGGATCGGCAATAGCCTCAATAACCGCCGTTTCTAAAACGAGTATACATACATTTTTCATAGCTAAATATAGAGATTGATTTTGTCGTAATCAGCCCTTAAAAGAGTCGTTATTACACTTAGTAGCTAATGGAATTAATATGGATTTTTGTATTATGAAAAGAAACATCAGATTTAGATTATAGTTATGGAAAGCAACACAAAATCCTTTATCACAATAGAAGCGACCATTAAAGCTGATATTAGCACCATTTGGAAACTTTGGTCAGGCCCTGAACACATCGTAAAATGGAATGCTGCTTCTGATGATTGGCACACTACTAAAGCGGAAAACGATCTTAAAGTAGGTGGCTATTTTTCTAGTAGAATGGAAGCCAAAGATGGAAGCTTTAGTTTCGATTTTGGTGGTGTTTATACTGAGGTAATTGAGAATAAAAAAATCAGTTATTCTTTAGAAGATGCTCGCACGGTTGAAATTCTCTTTACAAATTTGGGAGACTCAACCAAAGTTGTGGAGACTTTTGAAGCTGAAACGACCAATTCCATAGAAATGCAGAAAGCTGGCTGGCAAGCTATACTTGATAATTTCAAACGCTACGCTGAAAACTTTTAAGAGCAATACTATGTCTAGTTCCACACCGATTTATCCTTGTATTTGGTTTGATGATAATGCCAATGAAGCTGCCAAAATCTATTGTTCCATTTTTGAAAACTCCGGAATTACCTCGGAGTCGCCCATAGTTACAACCTTCGAGTTGGCAGGACAACCTTTTATGGCATTAAATGGCGGGCCAATTTTTAAGCCCAATCCATCCATTTCATTTTCTGTGCAATGTGATAGTGATGATGAGATAAACTCTCTTTGGAATGCATTGTCTCAGGATGGTTCAATTTTGATGCCGCTAGATAGCTATGAGTGGAGTGATAAATACGGCTGGGTTCAAGATAGATTTGGAGTAAACTGGCAACTTTCGATAACTGACTCTACAGAAACTTCCCAAAAAATTACTCCTTCTTTTTTATTTACTGGAGCTCTATTTGGTAACGCTGAGAAAGCAATGCTTTTTTATACCTCTGTGTTTGAAAACTCAGAAATCACAAGCCTATTAAAGTATACCGAAAATGGTATTGAAGCCGTAAAACATGCTCAGTTTAAATTGGCAAATGTTAGCTTCACGGCAATGGACAGTTCTCTAGATCATGACTTTCAATTTAACGAAGGAATTTCTTTGATTGTTCACTGCGAAAACCAAAAAGAAATCGACCTTTATTGGAACACACTTACCAAAGATGGAAGCGAACAACAGTGCGGTTGGCTAAAAGACCAATTTGGTGTTTCGTGGCAAATTGTGCCCGATATTTTAAGTGAACTTATGAACGATGAAAAAAGAGCTCCTCGAGTCATACAAGCCTTCATGAAAATGACGAAACTTGATATCAAGGCTTTAGAATCAGCTTAATAAATCATTCAAATTCAAAAAATTAATTCGAGACAACTATGAAAAGAACAAAAATTATCTTTTGGGTAGCAACAGGCTTTCTATTTCTATTTCAAGGTGTGATGCCCGCTTTAACTGGCCATACTGAAATGGCAAAAGAAGGAATTCGCCATCTTGGTTACCCAGAGTATTTTGGCGTTGCTCTTACCATCTGCAAGGTGTTTGGCTCTTTAGCACTAATTATTCCACAAATCCCAAAACGCGTTAAAGAATGGGCGTATGCTGGCTTCGCTTTCGACTTTATCTTTGCCGTAATAAGTAATTGGGCTGTAGATGGCTTTAGCCTCTTGGCTCTATCCCCACTTGTTGTAATGGCAATTTTATTAGTCTCTTATCTTAGTTTTCATAAATTACAGAATCAAAACAAGGCATAAACCTGCTAGTTATGAATAATCCCGAAGTTGATTCTTATATCGCAAACTTCCCTAAAGCCACAAAAGATAAGCTTGACGAAGTTCGTTCTTTAATTCAGGGCTTAATACCTGATGCTGAAGAAGTTATTAATTATGGCATTCCTACTTTTAAGTTAAATGGAAATCTTGTTCATTTTGCCGGATACAAAAACCATATTGGCTTCTACCCTGCCCCTTCTGCCATTACCGCTTTTAAAGATGAATTATCTAATTATGAAACTGCTAAAGGCTCTCTCAAAATCCCGTTAGATCAAGATTTACCCAAGGATTTAATTACAAGAATTGTTGAGTTCAGAGTTCAAGAGAATTTAAAGAAGTAGGTACCCTTCGTCTTTTTGAATCCGAACGTGTTTTTATTATTAAATATCTCCTTCCAAATTCTTTACTAAGCCTTTCTCTTTGAATATCCAGCTAATCCCTTTTTACTCTTTTACAGTTCGTTAATGCTTGGATAATATTCCAATTACTTCTTTGGCCGACATTCACTGATAAATTTCATTATTCATACAACCCACTCATGAAAATAATCAGCCTCTTCCTATTATTCCTTCTCTCCGCAATTGGAGTTCAAGCACAATCATCCAAAAACGATAATAAAGTTATCCTTATCTCACTAGATGGATTACGTTGGCAAGAACTATTTGGCGGTGCCGATTCTGTTGTAGTGAATGATGAACATTCAGTTGATGATATAGAACATCTTAAAAGGCTTGTTTGGAAAGACACAAAAAAAGAGCGTAGAGAGACTTTATTCCCATTCATTTGGTCAACAGTAAGTACTCAAGGTGTTTTGGCTGGAAATAGATGGAAAAACAGCAATGTTAATCTCACGAACAAAGGTGTGTTCTCTTTTCCTGGTTATAGCGAGATTTTAACTGGTTTTGCTGATGACAATATTAACAGCAATTCTAAAAAAAACAATCCAAATGTCACGGTGCTTGAAGCGGTTAATAAAACTCCAAAATACAAAGGTAAGGTTTTAGCTTTTGGTAGCTGGGATGTGTTCCCTTATATAATTAATGAAGAACGCTCTGGAATTCCGGTAAACGCAGGTTATAAACATGCAATTACCGACAATCCAACAGAAAACGAGCTACTCATCAATAAAATTCAAGATCAAACTCCTAAACGTTGGGGAAGTGTCCGATTTGATACTTTTACTCATCAATATGCGATTGAAGCAATGAAAAGAGAACACCCTTCTTTAGTGTACGTTGCCTACGGAGAGACTGACGACTTTGCTCATGATGGCCGCTACGATTACTATTTACAAGCTGCTCATAACACTGACCAATTAATTAAAGACCTTTGGGAATTCACTCAAAATGACCCGTTTTACAAAGGCAAAACTACTTTCATTATTACAACCGATCACGGACGTGGAAGTGGGATAGCAAAACCTAGCCATTGGGACGGACATGGCGACAATGTTATTGGTGCTACATCAACGTGGATTATCGCTTTTGGAAACGGAGTTAAAGCACAAGGTGAACTTATGGATGGTAGCCAATACTATAACAACCAAGTTGCAGCAACTGTTGCTAAGATTCTAGGTGTAGATTATGATGGAAACGGAAAGGCGGGCAAAGCTTTGGATTTGATTAAAATGAAATAAAGCCATCTTTTCTGATGTGATTAATTTCCAAGCTAATTTCGTAGACAAAAAAAGGGAAGCAAAATCTAAATCTTGCTTCCCTTCTATCAAAATAAACCCTATTTCAGGATAAAACGTCTATACGTTAAACCTGAATAGCATTACGTCGCCATCAGCAACTACATACTCTTTACCTTCTTGGCGCATTTTACCAGCTTCTTTTGCTGCTTTTTCTGAGCCGTATTTCTCAAAGTCAGAATAAGCAATAGTTTCTGCACGGATAAAGCCTCTTTCAAAATCGGTGTGGATTACACCCGCCGCTTGAGGAGCTTTAAACCCTTGATGAATTGTCCAAGCACGTGCTTCTTTCGGTCCTACCGTGAAGTAAGTTGCCAAACCTAACTCTTTGTATGCTGAATGAATCAAACGATCTAGACCTGCACTAGTAAGCCCAAGTTCTTCTAAGAACATTTCTTTTTCTTCAGGATCGAGTTCAGCAATTTCAGCTTCAATTTTTGCACAAAACATTACGGTTTCGTCATCATGCTCAGCCGCAACTTTCTTCACAACTTCAACTAACTCATTACCTGACTCAAGATCACCTTCACCAACATTACATGCGTAAAGCACTTCTTTTGCAGATAACAAGAACAAGTCTCTGTATGCTTCTTTTTCGTCTTCTGAGATTTCAAAAAGTCGAGCAGATTGTCCATTCTCTAGATGCTCACGTAAACGCTCTACAACATCTAATTGTGCTTTAAAGCCTTTATCACCACTTTTAGATTGCTTCTTCAACGTATCTACACGTTTTTCTACACTTTCTAAATCCTTTAGGATAAGCTCTTCTTCAATAATTCGGATATCTCGTTCGGGATCAACATTGCCTTCAACGTGAATCACATCATCATCCACAAAACAACGCACAACGTGGATAATCAAATCTACTTCGCGGATGTGAGATAGAAAGGCGTTTCCTTTTCCTTTTCCTTCCGAAGCACCTTTAACAAGACCTGCAATATCAACAAATTCGATTGTTGCTGGAATGATACTTTTAGAGCCTACCATTTTTGCGAGGTTTAGGAGACGCGCATCAGGAACTGAAACCAATCCTACGTTTGGATCAATAGTACAAAACGGAAAGTTTGCTGCTTCGGCACCAGCATTACTTAGCGCATTAAATAATGTTGATTTACCAACATTTGGAAGCCCAACAATACCACACTTTAAACTCATAATACTTCTTATTTATTTACTTAATTAAAATCTATACACTCTTTTCGGATGATTTCCATCCCAGGCAAAGCCATTGCGGTCAATGTGCCAAAACCTTTATCTACATATACGCAACCAGTATCTAAACCAATCATCTGTTTAGTGATGAGCGGCTCTTCAAAAGGCGTATGTCCAAATACTACGGGTTTCTCCCAGAGTAAATCTGTTTTTCCAATATGCTCGCGTCCCCAAAGATACGAAGTTTCTGCATCCTTTTGTCGCATCCCTTCTGCAATAGAAACCGAGGTTGGCGCACTTGCATGCACAAAGAAATAATCTTCGGTATCTAGAAAAATCACTGTTTGTTCTAGAAAGTCGAGATGTTCTTGAGGTACTTCGTATTTATACGAAGCCATGGTTTCATCACCACCAAAACGAAGCCAATTGTTCATCAAAGCTTTTGCTCCACCTCTTTCAAATGCTCTAAGCATCATCAAATCATGGTTTCCCCGAATAAAAATACAGCTGTGTGTGCTCGAAAACTCAATACACTGATCAATAACGCTGTGTGAATCTGGACCTCGATCAACATAATCTCCCAAAAATACATACTCGACCGATGTACCAAACTTGTCATCTAAGTCTGCTAATAGTGCAGAAAGAGTTTTGGCACACCCGTGAATGTCGCCAATTGCAATGTAAGTTGGAGAATCGGTACTGTTCACTTTTTCTGCGATTCTTGGATAAGTCCGCGTCCCTTTTTCTGAGCCTTCCCTTCTGCTTGTAATTCTAATATGGAAGCATCCAGAATACCATTCACAAATCGACCAGACTTTGCTGTAGAGAATTTCTTAACAATCTCAATAGCTTCGTTAATCGTTACTTTTGTAGGAATTTCTTCAAAGTAAAGGAATTCGGTTAATGCTATTCGGAGCACTAAGCGATCAATTAAAGCCAATCGGCCAATTTCCCAGTTTTGAATGTGTTTTGTGATCACCGTATCAAGCTCTTCTTTGTGCTGTAGCGTGGTGAAAAATAATTTCTCGGCGAAACGGCGAATATCTTTGTCTGTGCCGAGTGCTTCCTTTATTACAGTGTCGGTGATATACTGTACCGTGTCGCCACTTTGTTGATGGGCATACAAGGCTTGAAGCACTGTTTCGCGAACTAAACGTCTGTTGATCATTTCAAATAACTTAGATTGAGCCCAAAGATAAGAAATTGAATAGAATAATGATTGAAGGAATGCAATAAACTTGCCTATATTTGCAACGAATTGAAAAAGCGTCCTTAGCTCAGTTGGTTAGAGTATCACATTGACATTGTGGGGGTCACTGGTTCGAATCCAGTAGGACGCACTTAGAATTATCACCTTTACAATATTTAGAAGGCGATTTATGAGCAGATTAACCTATCTTTTATCCATCTCTAGCAGCTTATAATTTCACTAAAATCACCGCGACTATTTTTATACTCTAAAAAATATTGTGCACAAACCTTAAGTGATTCTATAACTTTATTCCTGTTTACCCCCTAGATTCGCACCCCCACTAATACTATTAAAGATAGACATTTGAGCGTTGATAGATCAATCAAATCAAGTGCAGTATGCTTTCCTTTGATACTTCGGAAAATTCATAACAAAGTTTAATTCGTTAAAATATATTTGTCTCCCTTTTCAAATAGGTATTCCATAACTACATTAGTTTATGAATCACCACGAAGTCATTAAACAACTTTATATAATGTCTACTACGCTAATAAAACAACTGGATGTTATTCATGCAGATCGGATTGTTACAATACTAGCCTTACTCTTTCTTTTATTTGGTAAGTCAGAAATTATCATAGCTCAGAAACTTCCTCTACCTCCAAGAGCTACAGACGCACTTTCAGGAAGCGAGCTAAAAACTCAAATCGAAAATCTTTCTGTTGAGGATAGAGAAGAAGAAATATTTAATCAGATTTTGGATGGCAACGTCCCCAACTTTCTACGTGATTTGATTCCAATCTCATATTCTAAAACAATCGGAGATTCTGTTTATAACGTTACTTATTACGTATTGCCAGATTATTTAGCCCTTGGCTCAGATAGCAATTATTTTTTAATGCCGATGACACCCATCTTAGCACAGAAAATTTCCGGTAGTTTGGATTATACGCTTCCAACTAAACAAATGGTTGACCAGATCTGGAGTAATGCTTCGGTAAAACTTTCGCCCTCTCCCATAACAGCAAGTCCACAAATGACCACCATCCCTATTATGTGGGATCACAATGTTACCGTTAAAGCTCAACGTGCAGAAAAGATTACCGAAGACCCGCTAGGCGCCTTAGTAGCGGGACATAAAAAAGACGTAATTATCTCGAACAGAATTTATGGTAATTCCTCTAAGCGAGTAGTTATTTATGGATGGCATTATCAGAATGGAAATCCAATTCAACCTGTTTATGCCGGGCATGCTGAAACTTATGCCGATTACAGCCACGGAATTAGACTAGTTCGTGATAGTGTTTTAATCAATAATAAGACCCACCGTATTTCGAAAATTCTTATTAACTCTGAGTTATCATCTTTGTTTAGCGATGAAGGTATTATCCAAAGACCCTATTATCCGTTAGATGAAAACCCTGAATTAGAACAGCCAAAGAATATTGGCGTCATTTCAAAAGATTCGACAACGGCTCAAATCATTATTAAGGAAGATACTGATGTAAGTTCGTATAAAATTTTCGTCAGTATAGATGGGAATTCCTTTTCTGAGTCGGAAAATTTTACGACTAATACTTTCGAGCTTTCAGGGCTACCCCCTTCACAAATCAACTACGTAAAACTGCAATCCATTTCAGAAACCAAAGAAAGCATTTATTCTGAAGTGTTAGCGGTGGTTCCATCTCAAACCCAGAATAAAATCTTAATCGTTAATGGCTTTGATAGAGTAACAAGTGGTAATACTTTTGATTTTATCAAAGAACACGGCCAGGCTCTTTTTAGCAGTGGATATGGATTTGATTCAGCTAGTAACGAAGCTGTTTCCTCCAATTTGGTTTCTTTAGACGATTATGAGGTCGTGCATTGGATTTTAGGAACTGAAAGTACCGCCGATGAAACCTTTAGTTCTGTAGAGCAAGAAATCGTTAAGAGTTACCTGCAAAATGGTGGCTCATTAATGGTTTCTGGTGCTGAAATTGCTTGGGATTTAGATAACAAAGGAAGCTCATCCGACAAAGCTTTTTTAAACGATTACCTAAAAGCTTCCTATCGCATGGACTCGCCCGATAATAAGGCTTCCACTTACTATTCCACCCAACCAGCTATTGGTTCAATCTTTGAAGGCATTTCTTCTATCTCCTATGATAATGGAACAAAAGGCAGTTATGATGTGCAATATCCCGATGTTTTAACAGCCACAAACGGTGGCGAAAGCACATTGACTTATTCTGGAGTTACCACTCAACAAGTGGCTGGAGTTCAATTCAAAGGAGTTTTTCCCAATGGAAATACTCCCGGTAAAATGGTTTATCTGGGGTTTCCTTTTGAAACCATTTATCCAGAATCTGCACGAATTGAAGTGATGAAACGCATCATGGATTTTATGGAATCGGAGGCTACTTCCACTTCAGAAAACGAAGATTTACTTGTTAAAGAGTTCGATTTAAAGCAAAATTATCCGAACCCTTTTAATCCTACCACACAAATTGATTATGCACTTTCCAGTCCTAGCCATGTATCACTTTCGGTCTATAATTCTGTTGGACAGAATGTTGCCATGCTAGAGAATTCTTTTAAATCTATGGGGTCACATTCTACAACATGGGACGCTCACACTTTTTCAAGTGGAATGTACTTCTACAGATTAACGACTACAGAAGGTAGTATTACTCGCAAGATGATGTTAGTTAAGTAGAAGAAGAGATTTTAAATGATGAATTTTGAATTGAGTTTCTTCTCTAATAAAAAAAGCCCCGACTAAGTCAGGGCTTTGGTAATAGCTAGTAAGTTCTAGGAATTACGATTCGAGATTGATCAGAATCATCGTGTTAACTAGAGCTTCAATAGTATTCTCATCAGTAGATGCATCTACGTTATTTTCTACTACTGTTTCTACACTTAAGTAAAAGTCTTCGTAGATATCTACAGCCAAGTTTGCATTTGCAATCGCCTCTATAGCAGATTCAAATAATGATTTAGAACCGTTTTCAGCATTGATTTCGCTATCAATATTCACAAACACACTAGCTTCAAAAGAGCCATCTTCTTGCATGGCAGTATTTACTTCGTCTCTAAAGTTTTCGAAGGCAGTATTTATACTACTTTCTACACCCAAAGCCGCTTCAATACTCACTCGCAAGTCGGTACCAGCTTGTTCAATGTTGTTCATGGTCGCTTCAGACATTCCTGCAGCTTCGGCTTCTACTCTTACAGCATTATCAGTAGCAATTGCTAGCATAAGCGATGTTTGAGTACGAACTGAATTCTGAACGTCAGTAGAAATGTTGCTCATATTGTTTAAAAACATACGAGTTTCCATTTCGATAGATCTTGCTGCGTTATTTGCACTAACATTTGCATCGGTATAAGCATCAACACGGGCATTTATAAATGCTTTAATTGCTACGTTATCTTCTTCTACTGTTGTTGAAGAACTTAATGCTACTTCTAAGTCAACTTGTGCTTCACGAAGATTCTCAAGCGTTGCTTCAAGTTTTGCGTCAGCATCACCTTCTACTTCTCCATCAAAAAATGCTGCTCTTGCTTCGGCTGAATTAGAGATTGCTGCACTAAACTTATTCTTTGCTGTTTCTGATGCGTTAATCGCTACTGCAGCTTCACTTGTTATCATCGCCTCAATATCAGCTTTGGTCGTGTTAACGAACTCGCCATTGGCTATCAATTCAGCAAAAACTTTAGTTTCTGCAGTCGATTCACTATTAATTGGCTTAATAGTAATGTTTGAACCGTTCTCAACTTCAGCATTTAGAAAAGCCATCCAGGTACTTTGGCCATCTTCAGCAATAATTACAAAGTTCTGGGCAGCATCTGCATCAAAACTAAGTTCAAAGTTACCGCTTGCATCGGCTACAACTTCTGTTTGCTCGAAGGTGGAAATGGTTCCATTAGCAGTTACTGTAGCCGCTGTTACAACCGCGCCTTCAGCGTTAGCAATTTTTTGTTTGCTATTATTGCCTTCTACTTTACCGGTAACCATTGCATCATCGCTCGATGAGTTGGTACCAGAATCTGAACAGTTTAAGCCAACAAGGGCTAAACCAAGAACTAGTGTAGGTATTATCTTTTTCGTTAATCTAAACATAATTAGTTTTTTTCTAATTGGGATTCGCACCTTTACACAAGTCCCTCCTCTTCATTGTTCCAAATTTTAAAGAAGCGAGTATGAGCTAGATTACCAAATAAGAGCTAACTGTATACAAAAAAAGAGGCTATCAACCTCTTTTTTGTATTTAACAATAATTAGAACAACGGAGATTATTCCAATTTCAAACTATTATGAATTGATATTATGAGTAATACCAAGTTCAAGACCGCGCAACTCTGCTAAACCCCTAAGCCGACCTATAGCAGAATACCCATGAAAGGTAACTTTTTTATTTAGGTCGTCGAGCATTTGGTGCCCGTGGTCTGGCCGAAATGGAATTTCGAAATCATCTCTTCCCTCCGATTTACGTCTTTGCGACTCTAAAACGAGCGCTTTCATTACCGCGTACATATCTACACTGCCGTTTAAATGGTCTGCCTCGTGGAAACTTCCATTACCTTCGCGTTGTACATTTCGTAAATGCACAAAATGGATTTTATGTCCTAATCGCTCAATAATTCCAGGTAAATCATTTTCTGGTAGAGGTCCTAAAGAACCGGTGCAATAAGTAATTCCGTTTGCTGGGCTATCAATCGTTTGTGTTAAAGCAAGCAAATCAGTCTCCGTGGACACAATTCTTGGTAAACCAAAAATTGCTGTGGGTGGATCATCAGGATGGCAACATAATTTCATTCCCAACTCTTCAGCTGTTGGCACTACACTTCGTAAAAAATAACTCAAATTCTCGCGAAGTATCTCTTCGGAAATATGATCGTATTCGGCTAATTGCTTTTTATAGTCCTCGATGGTGAACACATCACCTGAACCAGGAACGCCTTGGAGGATATTTTTAGTTAGCAGGGCTTTTTCTTCATCCGTTATGCAATTAAAATACGAGGAGGCTTCTATTTGCCTATCTTCTGTGTAATCAGCTTTGGCATCTTCCCTTTCTAAAATATGGATATCGAAAGCGGCTAGTGCAATGGCATCGTAGCGTAAAGCTTTTGACCCATCTTTATATGTGAATGTTAGATCTGTGCGAGTCCAATCTAAAACGGGCATAAAATTATAGCAAACTATCTTTATGCCACATTTAGCCAAATTCTGTAATGAAGTCTTATAATCTTCAATCAGCTGATCTCTTTCAGGCAGGCCTTTTTTTATGGCTTCATGTACATTTAAACTCTCAACAACGGCCCATTTAAGGTTTCGTGGTTGTTGAGTTTCTTCGTTCCATTCAATAATTCGTTGGCGCTTTTGAATTTCTTCCACTGTCCAAACTTCACCCACAGGTACATGATGCAGTGCATGAACGATTCCGTAGGCTCCAGATTGTTCAATATCTGAAAGAGAAACAATATCGTTTGGTCCGTACCAACGCCAAGATTGCATTAACGCCATATTATTAAACTCCACTAAAAGCGCTGAATCCACCATCGATAGGAAGTACTGCGCCAGTTATAAATTTCGATTCAGGGCTACATAAGAATAATACTGCGCCGTTAATTTCTTCCTCTTTCCCAAAACGTTTCATTGGGGTATTTTGGATGATGGTATTGCCACGTTCAGTATACGAGCCATCTTCATTCAGCAATAAAAACCGATTCTGTTCGCCGATAAAGAACCCTGGAGCAATGGCATTTACTCGGATACCTTCCCCAAACTTCAGTGCCATTTCTACGGAAAGCGACTTCGTGAAATTTTCCATCGCTGCTTTTGATGCCGAATAGCCAATTACACGAGTAATAACTCGGTCGGCCGCCATCGAAGAGATATTCAACACAATACCTTCTTTCTTATCTGCGAAAACTTTCCCAAAAACTTGGCTCGGTAAAACGGTACCCATTAAATTCAGACGAGATACAGCTTCAAAATCGTCCGTTGAGATATCAAAAAATGTTTGATCAGGAGCAATGGTGGCTCCTTTCTTATTTCCACCAGCAGCATTAATTAGGATATCAATGGTTCCAAATTCATCGAGAATTTTCTGTTTTGCTGAATTGAGTCCTTCAATACTTAATACATTGGTAGCGATACATAAGGTAGCCTTTGAGCTTGGATCAATTTCATCGGCCTTTGCCTGTAGCGTATCTAACGTCCTACCAATAAGTACCACTTTAGCGCCTTCATTTATAAATGCTTTGGCAATACTTCCCCCTAGGGTTCCACTCCCACCCGTAACAATTACAATTTTATCCTTAAATCGATTCATGTAGTTGATTTTTGATTCTGTTAAAATTTTTACAGCAATTTATGGAACAATTTTGGAAAATCGGTTGCTCCATAAAAGCATATTAGGTATAATAAGTATATATAATAGTGATTCAAAAGAATAAACAATGGAAGCGCTTCTTAAAAAGACATTTTACCTTGCTTTGTTACTAGTTACTATGCTTAGTTGTGGCAAAGTCTCTAGCACCAGAGTTGTTAAACTTGGCCATGGATTAGATGTTAGCCATCCCGTACATAAAAGTATGGTGTATATGGCTCAACAGGTTGAGAAAGAATCTAACGGAACTCTTAAGATTGAAATTTATCCGAGCCAACAATTGGGTACAGAGCGACAGTTGGTAGAGTTGTTGCAAATTGGAAGCTTGGGAATTACAAAAGTCTCGGCTAGCGTGCTTGAAAACTTTGCCCCTTCCTATAAAGTATTCAGCATTCCTTTCATTTTTAAAACTGAACAACATCGCTTTAATGTTTTAGAGGGTGAAATTGGACTAGAAATTTTAAAAGATGGTGAAGAGTTTTGGTTTCACGGACTTTGCTTTTATGATGCGGGGAGTCGGAGTTTTTATACCAAAGACAAACCCGTTTACAAACCTGAGGATCTGGAAGGACAGAAAATCAGAGTGATGGAGAGCCAAACTGCGATGAACATGGTTCGATCGTTAGGTGGTTCTCCCACTCCGATTTCTTTTGGGGAACTCTACACCGCTTTACAACAAGGCGTAGTTGATGGAGCCGAAAACAACCCTCCAAGCTTTTATACCTCTCGTCACTACGAAGTGAGTAAATATTACACCATCGATGAACACACTGCTGTTCCAGATGTTTTGATTATAAGCACCCATGTTTGGAGTTCATTAAGCCCAGAGCATCAGCAAATTTTGCAAAAGGCAGCGTTAGAGTCGGCTGAGTACCAGAAGAAATTATGGAAAGAGGCTAGCGATGAAGCTCTAACGAAAGTACAAGAGGCTGGTGTAGAAATTATCTACCCTGATAAATCAGCGTTTCAAGGGAAAGTTCAAGAGCTTTATAAGAGCTACGAAAAAGATCCTCAAATGTATCAATTGATAAAACGCATTCAAAAAGTAGAAGGCTAATGAAACAACTCATAACTCGTTTAGATCAACTTCTCGAATACTTGATTATAAGTATTATGGCAGTGCTAGTAATTGATGTACTTTGGCAAGTTGCCAGCCGTTTTATTTTGGGAGATCCCAGCTCTTTTACTGATGAGCTTGCCCGTTTTCTACTCATCTGGCTTAGCCTTTTTGGTGGGGCTTACATGCTGGGTAAAAAAATGCATCTAGCCATCGACCTAATTTCCCACAAATTCGATGAACGCAAAGCCCTCAGATATGATAATTTCATTCAAGTAACCATTCTAGTTTTTGCAATTGCTGTATTAGTAATTGGTGGGTCTAGGCTCGTATTTGTTACCCTTTTCTTAAACCAAACTTCAGCAGCTTTAGGTGTTCCGTTGGGATATGTTTATATGGTGCTCCCGTTAAGTGGATTAATTATGTGTACCTATTGCGTTCATTTTATTTTAGAGAACCTTGCAACTTCACGTAGTTTAAACAACAACACTCAAAATTCAGGAGAATAAAATGGGATTCGAAAGCATACTTATTCTCATTCTAGTTTTTGTAGTATTGTTATTTCTACGTGTACCGATTGCGTTTAGCATCGGTTTAGCAACATTGGCAACCATCCTCGTGAGCGTTGCTCCTTTACCTGCAGTTACCACGGTAGCGCAAAGAATGGCAACTGGATTAGACAGTTTTACTCTTTTAGCAATCCCTTTCTTCATTCTTGCAGGACAATTAATGAATAAAGGTGGCATCGCAAAACGACTGATTGATTTTGCCAAAGTTTTAGTAGGAACACTTCCTGGTGGTTTGGCTTATGTTAATGTAATTTCAGCCATGCTTTTTGGAGCAATTTCTGGATCAGCCGTTGCCGCCGCATCTGCAATTGGTGGCATTATGGCTCCACAGATGAAAAAAGAAGGCTACGATCCTGAATTTGGTGCTGCCATCAATATTACTTCCTCAACAACAGGACTACTAATTCCACCCAGCAATGTTCTAATTGTATATTCGCTAGCAAGTGGCGGTGTTTCTATCGCAGCTCTATTCCTAGCCGGATACATCCCTGGTTTATTAGTAGGACTTGGCCTGATGGTAACTTCGGGCTACATCGCTTTTCGAAAAAAGTATAAAGTTGCCGAGCGTGTTTCTCTCAAAACAGCTGTTCTTAGTTTTTTCGATGCTATTCCTAGTTTGTTCCTCATTTTCGTAGTAATTGGTGGGATTATTGGCGGAATTTTCACAGCTACAGAAGCCGCAGCCATTGCCGTACTCTACGCACTTGTACTTTCATTTATCTACAAAGAGATTTCGATTAAAAGTTTACCCGATGTGCTCTTAGAAGCAGCTAAAACCACATCCATCGTTATGTTATTAATTGCTACTTCGGTTGCGATGTCGTGGGTACTTTCATTCGAAAATATTCCACAGTCCATCTCAGCAGGACTTATTTCACTATTTGATAGTGACATTGCCATCTTACTAGTTATCAATTTGATATTACTTTTTGTTGGTGCTTTTATGGACATCACGCCAGCAATTCTCATTTTCACCCCAATATTTTTACCGGTAGCAACTCAGCTTGGTATAGACCCTGTACACTTTGGGATTATAATTGTATTTAATCTCACCGTAGGTTTATGTACTCCGCCAGTAGGCACCATTCTTTTTGTGGGATGTTCGGTTGCCGATGTTCCCATTACAAAGGTTATAAAACCTTTACTCCCTTTATTCTTAGTAATGATTGTCAGTTTAATACTGGTCACTTTTGTGCCAGACCTAAGCCTTTTCTTACCAAGACTCTTTGGTTATTAATTCACAATGAAATGAATAGATTCATGAACACAACATTTAAACATACACTTAGAACTGCAGGAATCGGTGTTTTGCTAGCCACTACTTTTGCTTGTTCCTTACAAAGTGATTTACAGCTAGAAATTACGAACTCAAATACTTTTGGAGTTCAAAATGCTGCCGTTAGCGTTAATTTAGAAAGCTCAAAAATTGTACTTCCTACTGCTTTTAGCATCGTAGATAGTAAAGGCGCTGAGATTCCGTATCAGTTGGACGATTTGGACCAAAACGGTACCAAAGAAACACTGTTTTTACAGATGACACTGGGAGCAAATCTCTCTGAAACCCTTAGCATCAAAAAAGCTGATAAAGCTCCTGATTTCACTACTAAGACTGCTGCTGTAATAAAAGTACGTGATAAAGCAGATCCTGAAAGCATGCAGATTGGTTCTGATTTTGAGTTTGTTGATAGCTACACTCAGCCTTTCGATTTTAAGCAAGACAACGGTCTTATTTTCTTAGAAGGTCCTGGTTGGGAATCCGATTTAGTAGGTTATAGATTCTACTTCGATAACCGCAATCGCTTCGACATCTTCGGAAAGAAAACAGATAAGCCTTCACTTGGTTCCATCACAGAAACCTACCACGAGCGTAGAGATTGGGGTGCCGACATCCTAAAAGTAAATTCATCCTTAGGAATTGGATCTCCTGCTCTTTTCCAAGACAATGCTTTTTTCGCTATTGAAAAAACTGGTTTAAGCACACTTGAAACCGTAAGTGACGGCCCGCTTCGTTCTATCATCAAAGTGACTTACCCAAATTGGACGGTTGGCGACAAAACAATGAATGCAGTGATGAAGTTAGAAATTCATGCACATCACCGTTATACAGAGCTTAGTTTGAAAACTGACGCTGCCGATGACGTTTTTGCTACTGGTTTGGTAACTCACAAGAATGTGGAAAAAATCAGTATTTCAGAAACACCCGACTACACTTTTGGATATACTTGGGGAAATCAAACAGATTTAGAAGAAGGTTTAGGAATGGCTGTAATTTTACCAGGAAACTACTCTCCTGAGTATAAAGGTGAATTTCAAGAAAGCTATGTGTTTAGTTTAAATAGCCAAAATTCTGAAGTGAAATATCGTTTTTTAGCTGCGTGGGAATTAGAGCCTGAAGCCGTTCGCATCCCAACTGTAGAGAAGTTTGAAGAATATATTGATCAAGTAGCCAAGCAATGGCAACATCCGCTAAAAGTAACCATCAAAAAATAAAAGAATATGTCAGTTTTAGAGAGTTTTTCATTAGCCGGAAAAACAGCGTTAGTAACAGGAGCAAGTCGAGGTTTAGGCCAGGCAATGGCCATTGCTTTAGCAGAAGCTGGAGCAGAAGTTATTTGTTCAAGTTCATCTGATGGTGGCTGTAATGATACCGTTTCAAAAATAGCGAGCTTTGGTGGAACGGCCCATCAAGTAACCGCAGATCTTAGCAACAGATCTCAGATTGAAACTTTCATTGCCAAAGTTTTTGAGATTTCGCCTTCAATAGATGTGCTCGTTAATAATGCAGGAACGATAACTCGCCATCCTGCAAAAGAATATCCCCTCGAAGAATGGGATATGGTTCTACAAGTAAATCTTGCTTCAGTATTTCAACTATGCCAAGCTTTTGGCAGTAAAATGATTGAACGCGGTGGTGGGAAAATTGTGAATGTAGCCTCTCTCTTATCGTTTTCTGGCGGGATAACAGTTCCAGCTTATACTGCAAGTAAGCACGCCGTTGCAGGACTTACAAAAGCATTGGCCAACGAATGGGCGAAAGATAACATCCAAGTTAACGCCATTGCCCCTGGATATTTTAAAACTGACAACACTCAAGCGTTACAAGATAACGAAGAGCGAAATGAACAAATTACTGCACGTATTCCTGCTGGTCAGTGGGGAACTCCATCCGATTTAGCTGGAGCAATCGTGTTTTTAGCTTCGCAAGCAAGCAACTATGTAAATGGCCATACCCTTACCGTAGACGGCGGTTGGATGGCTCGATAAATTTAATTTCTAATTACAAAAGACCTTTTAAGATGGTAAATCCAAAGTTAATAGGACCCAACAAACAAGCAGCATCGAAAACCCCAGAACAGCGTAGAAAAGACGCTAAAGTTCAAATTCCTCTTACGGATGATGTAAGAGTTGTAGAGACTTTTGATGCTGTGCCAGTTTTAAATAAAAGAGAACCAATCATTACTGGAGACAACTCAACTTTTGAGTACCTCCGATTAGCTAGAATTGTTTTAGATCCTGGCAAAGATGATTACTCGGCTCAAGAAATTTCAACCAGTAACGAAGAACTCGTTTTTTATGTAAATCGAGGATCTGCTCAAGTTGTGGTGAACGGCGAGACACACACTCTTTCGACTGGTGATGTGATTTACATCGGTATTAATGAAACGGCTGTTGTTTCAGCAACCGAGTTTACTGATGTAAGTGAATTTAGAGCTGTGGATTGTAATACTTCATATCCTGTTCAGCACATCAAGCACAAAGAGCTCGAGAAAACCGAACTTGCGGCCAATGTTGGTTCAAAACGCCCAATGAGTGTTCGAACGGTATACAAACTTGTTGATGGCGCCAATGTTCAAGCATGTAGATTGCTTTTTGGTGACACTTTTATGCAACAGCCTGGCGCGGTTGGAAGTTATCCTCCACATTTTCACGGCCCTGATGGTCCTTTTGGATTTGGTAAAGATGCCAAAGAAGAAATCTATCACTTTCGTGTACAATCAACTATTGAAGGCGATAAGCCTTACGTCCTTCAGAACTGTTCTCGACCAGGCGAAGAAGTTGGGATTTATACCCATATTTTTGACGAGCAAGCCATCAACGTAACACATGGTTACCATGATACTATTGCGCCTCCTGCCATAGAATTTATGTTTACTTGGTGTTTGGCTTCCTTTACAGAAGGGCGACGTGATTGGGCAGAAGTGCTTAACAAACCAGGTTTTGATAACGAGTGGTAAATCACTCTAATTTAGTTTAAAGACTCAAATTCCATCATGAAAAAATTATCTTCCATAATTGAGGATGTTAGAAAACGAGCCGCTCTTGCAGTGGTTCGTTTGCCTAATCCTGAGGATGCAATTCCCGTTACCGAAGCTTTACTAGAAGGTGGAGTGACCGCAATTGAAATCACACTTTCTACACCAAACACTTTTGAAGTAATTGAGCAAATTAGCTCAACATTCACAGGTGATGCTTTAGTAGGAATTGGCTCGGTTACAAATATTGAACAAGCTGAAAAAGCCATCCAAGCTGGTGCGAAGTATGTAGTTTGTCCTATTTTCAAACCAGAAATTATTGCTTTTACGGCATCTCATAACATCCCAACCATTCCGGGATGCTTCACACCAACCGAAATACAACATGCCTATGAAGCAGGTGCGGAAGTAATTAAAGTCTTCCCTGCTGATTGTTTAGGAATGGCGTTTTTCAAAGGAGTGAAAGCACCTCTGCCCCATCTCAACTTGATACCAACAGGTGGTGTAACACTAACCAACGCTGGAGAATGGCTAAAAAGCGGTGCATTTGCTGTAGGCTTAGGTAGCGCCTTAATGGATAAAAAAGCCATTCAAGAACGCAATTTCCACATCTTAACATCCAACGCAAAACTTCTGATGGAAACCATCCGCCAGGCTAATAATTAATACCATGTCCAAAAAAGTAGTAACCTTCGGAGAGATTATGTTAAGACTCTCCACACCAGGATTTTCAAGATTTGTTCAATCTCAGAACTTTGATGTAAACTATGGCGGTGGCGAAGCTAATGTTTCGGCAGCGTTAAGTAATTACGGCCTCGAGAGCTATTTTGTAACGAAGCTTCCTAAGCACGAAATTGGCGAAAGTGCCCTCAATCAAGTTCGAAAATTTGGTGTAGATACACGTTATATCGTTCGTGGTGGCGACCGTTTAGGCATTTACTTTCTAGAAACTGGTGCCAGCCAACGTCCTTCCAAAGTAATCTATGATCGAGCAGATTCTGCCATCACAAAAATGGACACCAATGAAGTTGATTGGGATGCCGTTTTTGAAGGGAAAAATTGGTTTCATTGGACAGGAATCACTCCCGCTTTAGGCAAAAAAGCTCAAGAAAATGTACGCCTAGCCTGTATTGCAGCCAAAAAAGCTGGAGTTACCATTAGTTGTGATCTAAACTTTAGAAGTAAACTTTGGACTTCAGATGAAGCTCAAGCAGTGATGAATCCTTTAATGGAATATGTTGATGTTTGTATTGCTAATGAAGAGGATGCAGACAAAAGCCTTGGCCTAAAAGCCGGTACTACAAATATCGAGTCTGCGGAATTGGATGAGTTTGGATATTTCGAACTTGCCAGAAAACTGAAGCAAAAATACAATTTCCAGACAATTGCTATCACGCTAAGAGAAAGTCATTCTGCTTCCCGAAATGGATGGAGTGCTATTCTACACGATGATAAGAACTGCATAACACCAGCACGCTCCACTCATTACGATATACAAATTGTAGACCGCGTTGGTGGGGGCGATTCTTTTGCAAGTGGATTGATTTACGGCTTACTTGCTAAAGAAAATACCAAAGATGCATTAGAGTTCGCTGTAGCGGCTTCATGCTTAAAACAAACTATACCAGGTGATTTCAATTTAGTTAGTGCTGATGAGGTGGAAAAGCTACTTCAAAACGGCGGTAGCGGTCGTGTAGAGCGATAAGCTAAACTATACTTGATGAGTAACTATTAACAATAGTATTAATTTTTGCCTATATATCAGTATTTAGGACTCGTTTTTAGATACTGATTAGTTTAAATTAGGATTATTAGGTATATTGGGTATAGAAATAATTTTTAATAAAAGTAAAAAATGTCGATAGATTTTCAGGATTCAACCCCGCTTTATGTTCAGATTGTAAGGGACATTAAAGAAAAAATAGATGGTGATGAGTTAAAAATCGGGGAACAGCTACAGTCCCACAAACTATTGGCAAAAGAATACGACGTAAGTTTAATAACTATAAAAAGTGCCCTCTCTACTCTTATAGACGAAGGTTATTTGTTTAGCCGAGTTGGCAAAGGAACGTTTGTAGCTAAAAAGAATGGAGATGCAAGTATCACTCGCCACTCTTCAATTGGCATGGTTCTTCAGCATTTAAAAGATCCATTTTTCTCTTTAATAGCTCAAATAGTTGAAGAAAAAGCTTATACCAAAAATTTCAATATTCTGTTATCTAACAGCTCTAGCCAAATTGAAAAAGAAGAAGCTCAAATTAAGCACTTTAGAGCTCTTGGTGTTAAAGGCCTAATCATTGCTACTTTGCGAAAAGAACTTCAGGCACCTCCTATTATCAGAAAGTTACATGCCGATAATTTCCCGTATGTAATGATATCTTACATAGCAGATGAAGACATTTGGTATGTAGGAACAGATCACGAGCTCGGGGCCTATTTAGCAACTAAACATCTTATAGATTTAGGTCATACAAAAATTGGATATTTGAGTCCCAAAACTAATCCTCTCGATACGATTCGTTTTAAAGGATACAAAAAAACGCTTGACGAAGCTGGAATTGAATACAACGAAACATTTCGGTTAAGCAAGAATACCAGAGATACGCTAATAAGCTACGAAGCTGGTTATGAACTTGGTGATAGGTTCCACGAATTGGATGAAAAACCTACTGCATATTTTGCTTACGACGACACTTCTGCTTTAGGCTTTATGAAACGTGTTCAAGAACTTGGATACCGTATCCCTGAAGATTTAGCATTAGTTGGTTATGATGACATCGACCAAGCTAAATATGCTACAAGTCCACTTACTACTATTCATCAACCTGTTGAGAAAATTGGTGAAGCGGCAATAGATAAGCTTATTAAAAGAATTGAAGGTGAAAAAGCGGAAGTTAGAACACTTTTTGAGCCTCACTTGGTAATTCGTGAGTCTTGTGGCGCTGCCATCTCTTCTAAATAAAAAAAGGAAAGATAAATCTTTCCTTTTTTTGCTTTCAATTATTTTTCTGATTGCACTCTGCTCATTTGATTTTAAATCTGACTAAGTAAAAATGCTAGAATTAGATAGCCTAATACAATTGCCCAAGAGATTAAAAAGCCTTTCATATCTACTTTATAGTTCTTGAAACTGAACTTCTTATCTTTCTTGAATAAATCTACAAGTATCAATCCCTCTCCTGCTTCAAGTGCTGCTGTGTTATCTAATAATGGGATAATGTTTTCCTCAGATTGAGCATTTCTTCGTTTAGGCTTCTCCAAATCTGAAACTGATATTCCTACATCCTCCAGGCGTTGCTCTTGGCCAACAGGCGTATTTAGAAGAGAATAGAATCGATTCACTATCGCTTCGTCTTCAGGTTTAGTAAACCAGCTTACTGTTACCATTGTAGCAAAACCAATCGGAATGTATAATGCTACTTGCTCAGGAAAACTCCAGCCGTAATAACTTGTAGTGAATGAAATTATAGCTGTGATAATCATGGATGACCAAGCACCATAACGATTCGCACCTTTCCAAAAAAC
>TARA_R110002050_G_scaffold77851_1_pt1 | contig 25092 bp, 29 predicted proteins | sample TARA_R110002050 | Tara Oceans TARA_R110002050 (sample SAMEA4396988) | marine metagenome | biome: Polar Biome; feature: [DCM] deep chlorophyll maximum layer (ENVO:01000326); material: water (ENVO:00002006), including particulate matter (ENVO:01000060) such as... | depth 25 m
GTGTTTCCACAGAAACATGCCTCTCATAACCAGGTTAGTTAAATACAACTCGTATAATTTGGATAATACATTAGATTGCAAATCTTATAATAATGGTTCGAATCCATTGTTGTACTAATTAAACATTCCAATTTAATTTATAAAAATATTATATTTTATCTAGTTTAAGAGCGTCGTTCAATTGGCAGGATAATTGCTTTGGGAGCAATAGATATAGGTTCAAATCCTATCGGTCTGAAATTTATATATATATGTATATCGATTAGCTCAATTGGTAGAGCAATAGCCTTTTAAGCTAGTGGTTATAGGTTCGAGTCCTATATTGCGTATATTTAATATCACTTGGTGGAATTGGTAGACACGAAAGACTTAAAATCTTTTACAGCAATGTGTAATGGTTCAAGTCCATTAGTGAGAAAATTTAAATAAATAAGAGAGGTAGCCAAATTGGTAAGGCGTCACATTTTGGCTGTGAAAATTATAGGTTCGAGTCCTATCCTCACAAAAGTTTTATAATTACTAGCGTAGCTTAATTAGGTTAGAGTACCAGTTTGTCAATCTGGAAGGTAAGGGTTCGAATCCCTTCGTTGGTAAATTGTTTATAATGGGTAGCTCAGTTGGTAGAGCTAAAGCCTGAAAAGCTTTGAGTCATTGGTTCGAGTCCAATTCCGTGCAAATTAAATTTTAAATCTGTAGCTCAATCGGTAGAGCATTTGGCTGTTAACCACAAGGTTATGGGTTCAAATCCCGTCAGATCCTTTTTTAATTTTTTTTTTATTACAAAATAACGGTTAGCTCAATTGGTAGAGCATAAGTTTTCTAAACTTTTGGTTGTAGGTTCAAATCCTATGCTGTGGTTTAATTTGTTTGTTAAAATTTTCTCTCTCTTCTAATTGGTTAAGATAATCCGCTCATAACGGGTGTAATATAGGTTCAAATCCTATGGGGGTCATAAATAATTATTTATATATTAAAAAGTGGTGGTGTAATTGGTAACACAATGGTCTCATAAGCCCTAACTATAGGTTCAAATCCTGTCCACTCTCTTATAAAAAAAAATTAAAGAATAGGTGTGGTGGAATTGGTAAACACGTTAGTCTTAGAAACTAAAATTTAAGGGTTCAAGTCCCTTCACCCCAAAAATTTAAATCCATTACGTTAATTGGTAAACTATTAGTTTTCGACACTAAAAATGTAGGTTCAAATCCTACGTGGAAGAATAATACCTTCGTAGTTTAATGGTAAAACGTACATCTGATAAGTGTAATATAGTAGTTCGATTCTACTCGAGGATATTTATTACTGATTTTTTTATAATGGATATAACTCAATAGGTAGAGTGCTGGTTTGTGAAGCTAGAAGTTATGAGTTCAAATCTCATTATCCACCAATAAAAAAAAAACCACCAGTAGGTTTAATTGGATAAACCCTTAGTCTTCAAAACTGAATTTACAGGTTCGAATCCTGTCTGGTGCGTAAAAATTATATAATAATTAGTTAAAGTTAATTGTAATAAATATATTTTATGTAAAAAAAATAATTTAATAATAAATAGTATTAAACGGATACCTAGATAATATTATAATTTTTAGAACGTTTTGAATACGATAATTTAAAAATTAAGATTTTTTGACTTTTAAAAAATTCTAAAAAGGAAACTTTGTTATAATAACATTTAACAATTTAGTGAATTGAAACATCTTAGTAACTAAAAGAAAAAAAATTAAAAAAGATTTTAAAAGTAGTGGCGAATGAAATTAAAAATTAGCTAATATAAACTTTAAATAATCAAAACACGAGAATATTCTGGAAAGTTTAGCAATAAAAGTGATAGCCTTGTATCCTGTTTTAATTTTAAAGGTTTTGAGTAGATTTATTTAAAAAATAAATTGAATAATGGAGAACCATCTTTAAAAGCTAAATATATAATATTAATCGATAGTGAACTAGTACTGTAAAGGAAAGGTGAAAAGCAAACTTTTAAAGTTGGTGAAATAGAATATGAAATTTAATACTAAAAAGCAGTTCAAGCAAAAATTAATTGTAAGAATGTACCTTTTGCATAATGGGTCAGTGAGTTATTTAATTAAGCAAAATTTAAAATTAAAAAGTTAATGAAAATGATATTAGTTTAATTAAGTAGACCCGAAACTAAGTGATCTAGTCATGAACAAGTTGAAGTTAATTAATACTTAATGAAGGACTGAACTCGTACATGTGGCAATATGTTGAGATGATTTGTGATTAGGGGTGAAAGGCCAATCAAACTTAGAGATAGCTGGTTTTCTACGAAATTTATTTTAGTAAAGCTTAAATTAATTGTTAATCAAATGGGTAGAGCTACTATATCGAATTATTAAAAATTAGTATAAACTTCGAATAATTTGTATTAATCAAATTTAAAGTGAGACTATAAGCGACAAGGTTTATGAGTCAAAAGGGAAAGAGCCCAGATTATAAGTTAAGGTTTCAAAATAATATTTAAGTTAAAAAAGTTAATGTATATGACGACAGTTAGGGGGTAAGCTTAGAAGCAGCAATCCTTTAAAGAAAGCGTAACAGCTCACTAACTTTAACGTATATTTTATCCAAAAATTTATAGAAAATAAAATATTTACCGAAACTATAAAGTATGATTACTATACTGGTAGTAGAACGTTTTGTAATTACTTGTTAATAATTGTAAAATTAAAAATATCAAAATTGAGTATATTGGCATAAGTAGCAATAATAATGTAAAAAACATTATCATCTAAATATCCAAGGGTTCTTAAGTTCAGATAATCTACTTAAGGTTAGTCGGTCTCTTAACTGTATATGAAAATAGTAAGTGATGAGTAAACAGATTAATATTTCTGTACTACGAATAGGTGACAAATATTTATAAAATTATAAATATTATAGATAAATTTTTAATTTTATAAATATTTCTAGAAAAAGCTTTCGTAATATAAACCGTACTTAAATCCGACACAGGTGGGTTAGTAGAGTATACTAAGATGATTGGTAAAATAATATTGAAGGAACTCGGCAAATTGACTCTGTAACTTCGGGAGAAAGAGTGTTTTTTAAAATAATAATGTTTTAAAAAATGGAACAAAATAGGGGATGGCGACTGTTTATCAAAAACATAGGACTTTGCAAAATTGTAAAATGATGTATAAGGTCTGACACCTGCCCAGTGCTATAAAAGTAACATTAGATGTAAAATTTCTTAAATTTTTGCAAAAAATTCAATCAATAGTAAACGGCAGCTGTAACTATAACGGTTCTAAGGTAGCGAAATTCCTTGTCGAGTAAGTTTCGACCTGCATGAATGGTGTAACGATTGTCCCACTGTCTCCAATATTAAACCAGCGAAATTGAATTTGCTGTGCAGATGCAGTGTATTAATGGCTAGACGGAAAGACCCTATGCACCTTTACTGCAAGTATATATTGTTTAATTTTTTTTTAATTTATAGGAGACGTATTAGCATATAAAATCTTGTTTAATAACAATTGTTTTAGCAATCTTGGAATAGTACGAGTTAAAAAAAAATTACTAATTAATAAAAATTATATACCGGGTAGTTTCTCTGGGGCGGAGACCTCATAAAAAGTAACTGAGGTGTACAAAGGCATTTTTATTCTATTTACATATAGAATTTGGCGTGTAATGGCTAAAATTTGCTTAACTGTAAGATTAACAAATCAAACAGAGATTTTTTATTATTAAAAAGTCGGTCATAGTGATCCAATAATTTTTCTATATGGACAGGTTATTGCTCAACGGATAAAAGGTACGCTAGGGATAACAGGCTAATGACTCCTGAGAGAAGATATCGACGGGGTCGTTTGGCACCTCGATGTCGATTGGTCACATCCTGGTTGAGAAAAAGATTCCAAGGGTAAGGCTGTTCGCCTTTTAAAGTGGCACCTGAATTGGGTTCAGAACGTCGTGAGACAGTTCGGTTCCTATCTACCATTAATGTAATAGAATTGAGAAAAGCTGTTTTTAGTACGAAAGGACTGAAATTAGAAGTATCACTGGTGTGTTGGTTGTTTTTCTAAAAGCATAGCCAAGTAGCTAAATACTAATATTATAATCGTTGAAAACATCTAAACGAGAAAATAATTTCAAAAATATTCTATTATTTAAAAAATAAATAAATTGATCGTAATAGATAATTACGTTGTTAAAATTAAAAGGTATAAAATTCGTAAGAATTTAAGCTATTAATTATTAAGTTTCAATTTTTATTAAATTTAAAAAAAAAATCATTATAACATTTAAAAAAATAAACATTAAAGGGTTTTGTTTATACTAAATTTTTTTAATTATTTAAATAATTAATATTATAATTATGTAGATAAGCTTTATCCTGGCTTTGAATAAATGCTAGAAGCTTGCCTAACACATGCTAGTTTTCTTTTTTTATAATTTAAAAAAAAGGCGTAAGGGTGAGTAAAATTACAAGAATATTTTTTATGAAATCTTAAAAAAAAAAATAGCTTGTATAGAATTAGGTAGTTGTTATGGGTAATGACCTAACAAGCCGATGATTCTTAGTTGGTCTGAGAGGACGTACAACCACATTGGGACTGAGAAAAGGCCCAAGTTCCATTCGGAGGCAGCAGTGAGGAATATTGAACAATGAGCGTAAGCTTGATTCAGCAAGGCTTCGTGAGAGATGAAAAACGCACTTGTAAATCTCTTTTTTAAATGAAGATAATGACATGTAATTTAAGAATAAGCATCGACTAACCTCGTGCCAGCAGTCGCGGTGATACGGGGGATGCGAGTATTATTCAGCATAACTGGGCGTAAAGAGTATTGAAGATGGTTTAATTAATTTAATTTAAAATATAAAAATAGTATTTTTAAATATATTTTATATTATTAAACTTTGAGTATAAAAGACGATTATTAGTATTTATAAAGGAGAGGTGAAATTCGTAAATAATATAAAGACTATCATTAGGCGAAGGCTATTTTCTAAATTATACTGACGTTGAAATACGAAGGCGTAGGGAGCAATCAGGATTAGAGACCCTAGTAGTCTACGCAGAAAACCATGGGTATTGACTGTTGGTTTATATTAAAAAATCAACGGATAAGCAAACGCGTTAAGTACCCCGCCTGGGGAGTATGACCGCAAGGTTAAAACTCAAAGGAATTGACTGAGATTTGATACAAGCAGTGGAACATGTGGTTTAATCCGATATAACGCGTAAAATCTTACCAACTCTAGTTAAATAATAATTTTATTATGTGCAGGTGTCGCATGGCTGTCGTCAGCTCGTGTCGTGAGACGTTTGGTTAGTTCCTTAAACGAGTGTAATTCTTATAAAAATTATTTTTAATTTTTAAATTATTATTGAAATAATTAATGAAACAAAGAAGGACGTCAAGTAGGTATGGCCCTTATGAGTTGGGCTACACACGTGTTACAATAGAAAGATAAATAAATTATAACATTGTAAAATGAAATAAATTTAAACTCTTTATCTATAGTGCTTATTATGTTTTGAAATTGAGACATATGAAGTTGAAATTGTTAGTAATCGTAAATGATTATGTTACGGTGAAATGGGATCCGAATCTAGTACACACCGCCCGTCACGCCAAGAAAATTGCTTTTGTGGGAAATGTTTTTTGCCTAATTTTCTTAATTATAAATTTTAAATGTACTTTTTTGTCATTACTTTTATAATTATAAATCTGTTAGTAACAAAATACATGAATATAAAGGTGATAATTAGGGTGAAGTCGTAACATGGTAGTGGTAGGGGAACCTGCTGCTGGACAGAATTATTTTTTAAATAAATAAATTGACAAATATACCGAAATTCAACTTAATTAATGTTTTTTAAATATTAATTTTTTATTTTATTTATTATTAAATTTTCTTAAAAAATTTAATTCAATATATAAAAAAATTTGTGAAAAATTTAAAAATTCTAAATAAAATATTTTGAAATTTAAGTTAATACTCTCCTCGTCCAATTGGTTAAGACATTGCTTTTTCACAGCAGAAATAAGAGTTCAAGTCTCTTGGAGATCAATTTAATTTTTATTTAACTCTTTACTAAATAGACTGTAAATCTATTTTTTTTTTAATATAAAAATTTTATTTATTGAGAAATTATTCTATTTAATTAAAACTAAATTTTACTTTCATTATTTTCTATTATATAAAAAAACTGTATAAAAGCTATATTTATGTATTTTAATACCAAATCTACTAATTTGTGAAAATCTAAATTACTTTTGATAAAAAAAAAGCAACAACTCAAATCTAAAATAATAAAAAATATATTTTTAAATAATTTAAAATTAAATATTCTAGATAAATATTTGATTTTGATTATAAAACAAGAACCAAAAAACTCTTATACCAATATAATTTCTTTAACAGGTCAAATCATATACGAAAAACATACTGGTTGCTTATATAAAACTTCTTTACGAAAAACTAGTTATGCTTTAGGTTCTTTATTAGTTGCAACAACTTCTTTTTTATTGAAATTAACCAACAAATTAAAACAACTTTTTATAATTATTAATGGTAATTATAATAAAAGAGGATTGAAAAAAAAATTGTTTAATTGTTTAAGAACAAAATTTTCGATTAATAAAATTATATTTAAACCGTTAATTGCCCATAATGGCGTGCGTTTAAGACGACAACGACGTAAATAAGATTATTTTTACGTTCATATATGCAGTAAAAAAAAGTTTTGTTCTTAACAAATATACAAAAAATATATAAAATAAATAATAACGAGATGACTGTTATAGACGTTTTATTAATTTCTGCTAAAAAAATAGGTGCCGGTTTAGCTACTATAGGTTTAGCTGGTGCCGGAGTTGGTATTGGTGTTGTTTTTGGAGCTTTTTTAATAGCTTATGGAAGCAATCCTACTTATAAAAATGATATGTTTAATTATACTTTATTAGGTTTTGCTTTAACTGAAGCAATTGCTTTATTTGCTTTAATGATGGCTTTCTTAATTTTATTTACTTAAAACTCATTATTTTAGTTAGTGCTTTCATAAAATTATTTTTATGATTGGGGTTTAAATTCCTAAGCACTAACTTATTTTCCTTTTTTAAATAAAAAAAAAACATATGACTGAGTGGTTTAAGGTGTTGCTCTTGAAAAGCAATGTATTGAAAAATACCGTGGGTTCGAATCCTACTATGCGTTTTTTTAAATCTATAATAAAATATTATATAATTAATTTAAATAATTTTATGTTTTTTTACCCTATTAGTTTAATTAATAATAAAAATTATATAATAATTTTTTATTTTACCAATTACATATGCCCCAATTAGATATAAATATTGTATTTATAGAATTTTTTTTTGGTTTTTTATTATTTTGATTTTTATATTTTTACAATAATAAATTTATTTTTCCAGAAATTAATAGAACTTTGAAAATACGTCAAATCAAAATTTTTGATTTAAAATATAAAGCAATTTATTTATTAAATTTATATTCGTTATATGAAAAAATTAATGTTTTTCAATATAATGCTAATAAAAATTCTGGTTTTTTTTCTTTAGATATTATTTTAAAAAATAATTCAAAACAAATTAAACTTTTAGGTTTTGTTTTAAATTCAAAATTTTTTATAAAGGATATTTATAAAACAAATATGTTTGCCTCCTCTATAATAATTAGTAAGTATTATTTATAAAAAGTAAAACGGAATAATACTGGTTATTTCTTTTAGTATAATTGGTAATACGTTAGATTGCGAATCTAAAAATAAAAGTTCAAATCTTTTAAAGAAAAAAACAAATTATTTTGTAAAATAAAGAATTGGATTAAAAAAAGTTGGCTGAGTGGTTTAAGGCGTTAATTTGCTAAATTAATATAATATTAATTATTATCATGGGTTCAAATCCCATACTTTTCTTTTTTTTTTATTTTGTTTAAGAGTTAATAAACAAGGAGTGTCCGAGTGGTTTAAGGAGATAGACTGTAAATCTATTGCAAATAATGCATCGTAGGTTCAAATCCTACCTCCTACAAAAATTTTTTTTATACATAACAAACAAATACATTTACAATTTATATATTATAAATTTAAAAATCATTATTAAATGAAACAAACAAATCTCTTAATAAATTCTTTAAAAAAAACACCTCAATTTTTGATTAAAAAAAATTTTTTTAAAATTTCCGATATAATTAAAATAAATTATTTTTATTGATTCGAAAAAAAATTATATTTAAAAAATAGTATAGGACAAGTTAAAAAAATAACTAAAAAATATTATCAAGTTTATTTTTTAATCACCGCAAAAATAAAAGGGATATGAAGTAATCAAAAATTTGGATTGCATTCACCATATATTTTATTAATAAAAAAACTTTTTTTTTATTAAAACAATATCTTTTATTATATGAAAAATTTGTAACACTTATAAAACATGTCTTTAAAAAATATATTATTATTTTATCCTAAATATATACAAAAAATGGTATTAAATACCTCAAATGTTATAACCCTTTTTACATCTTTAACTAATTTTTTTAAACTTATAAATTTCTTAAAAAAAAGTACTTTCTTCAAGTACCAAATATTATCAGACATAGTTTGTGTTGATTATAGCAGAGTTAACCGTAGGTTTAAATTGACTTATATTTTAACTAGTATAAAATATAATAATCGCATGTATGTTAGTACATATTTAAACGAAAATAACTATCCACAAAGTATCGAAAATTTATATAGTGTAGCCAATTGAATGGAAAGAGAAATTTGAGATATGTATGGTATCTTTTTTATAGGAAACCATGATTTACGCCGTATATTAACTGATTATGGTTTTAAAGGATTTCCTTTTAGAAAAGATTTTCCATTGAATGGCTTTGTAGAATTAAGATATGATGAAGAAAAAAAACATCTTATTTATGAACCCTTAGAACTTAGTCAAGAAATTAGAGTATTTGATTTTATCAGTAATTTTCAAAAAGAAATAAATTAAAAAAAAAAACATGAAAAAAATAAAAAATTTTATTTTAAATTTTGGGCCGCAACACCCAGCAGCCCACGGTGTTTTAAGATTGATCTTAGAATTAAATGGTGAAGTTATAGAAAAAGCAGATCCTCATATTGGTCTTTTACATAGAGGAACCGAAAAATTAATTGAATATAAAACTTATACACAAGCTTTACCTTATTTTGATAGATTAGATTATGTTTCTATGATGGCTCAAGAACAAACTTATTCTATTGCCTGTGAAAAATTATTAAATATTGTAGTGCCTTTAAGAGCTCAGTATATTAGAATTATATTTTGTGAAATTACTCGTATATTAAATCATATATTAGGTATAACTACTCATGCATTAGATGTGGGTGCGATGACCCCTTTTTTATGGTTATTTGAAGAAAGAGAAAAATTAATGGAATTTTATGAAAGAGTTTCCGGAGCAAGATTACATGCTGCCTATATAAGACCGGGTGGGGTTTCTCAAGATTTACCTTTAGGCTTTTTAAATGATTTATATTCTTTTGTAAAAGTTTTTATTAAAACTTTAAGCGAAGTTGAAGAATTATTGAACACTTCTCGAATATGAAAACAAAGACTGGTTAATATAGGTATTTTGACTAAATTTGAAACTTTAGATTTAGGTTGTAGTGGAGTCATGTTAAGAGGTTCTGGAGTTAATTGAGATTTAAGGAAATCTAATCCTTATGATGCCTACGATAAAATAAATTTTAATGTTTATATAGGTAAAAATGGTGATTGCTTTGATAGATATTTAATTAGAATCGCCGAAATGAAAGAAAGTTGCTCAATAATTTTACAAAGTATGTCTCTTTTAAAAGAAGGTGCCACTATTAATAAAAATTATAAAATAAAAACTCCACCAAGAGCTTTATTAAAATTTTCAATGGAATCTCTAATACATCATTTTAAATTATTTACTGAAGGTTTTAGTGTTAATAAAAATGAAATTTATGTAGCAACAGAAGCTCCTAAAGGAGAGTTTGGTTTGTATTTAGTTTCTAATGGTACAAATAAACCCTTTCGTTGTAAAATAAAAGCTCCAGGTTTCGCACATTTACAAACTTTAGATTTTATTTCAAAAGGGCATATGATCGCTGATGTAGTAACTATTATCGGAACTTTAGATATTGTTTTTGGAGAAGTAGACAGATAAAACGTCAAATGAAAAAACCGATTAAAAGGTATTTTAATTTAAGATTTTTTTCAAAAGAAGCTAAATTTGAAAATCCTAACATTGGACCATTATTAAGTCCCCATATGCAAAGACCTCTGATTAATACAATTTGTTCTGATTTTAACTTAAAAACAAATCACATAAAATCTGGGCTGGAAATTTATTTAACTTTGGTTCTATTTAAAGATAATAGTTTTTTTTATATTTTAAAAGGAATAAAACCAAGTTTTTTATTAAATTTAATTAATAAAAAATCTTATGAACATTTATTTCTTATTTATTATTTTAATTTTTTTATATTGAAAAAATTAAATAATAATTATCAAAAATTTAATTTTGCTAACGCAAAAATATTAAAAATAAATTTTAAAAATTTTTTACATAGTATGCTTTTTTATTTTAAAGAAAACTAAATGAATTTACCTTTTATAAATTTAGACAAAAATATTTGTGCTTTATTTTTAAGTAATCAAAATAATTTATTAATAAATTTTTGTTTAAAAAACTCTAAAGATTTTAAAATAATTAATTATAAAAAAAAAAAAGAAGAATTTTCTAATTTTTTTTCTAACAACACTACTGTTATTATTACAACTATTTCTTTGTTGAAAAAAAAATATTTAAATTTACTATTACAAACCGAATTAAAAAAAATAGAAATATTTGGTATTTTATATGATAATAAACTATGAGAATTAAGTTTATTTATTTATCATATAAAAAATCCAATAATTAATTTTTCTAATATCTCTGCAATTAACAATTTTTTTACATTAAGAAAAACCTTATTAATAAAAATATTATTTTTACTAAATCGAAAGTTAACCGAAAAATAAATGAGTTCTTTAAATCAATTAACAAAATTAAAAAAAAGACAACAAAAAAAAAAAAAAACAAAAGTTTTGTCTTTACAAGGTTGTCCTCAAAAAAAAGGAGTATGTGTTGAAATTAGAAATAATACTAGTCCAAAAAAACCTAATTCAGCTAGAAGAAAAGTGGCAAAAGTTAAATTATTGTCTACAGGCAAACATGTTATTGCTTCTATACCTGGTCAAGGACATAATTTACAAAAATTTTCTCTTGTTTTAGTTAGAGGTGGTAGAGCTAAAGATTTACCTGGTGTTAGATATAAATTAATTAAAGGTAAATATGATTTTAGTCAATCTGAAAATATAATTAGAAAAAATGGAAGATCAAAATATGGTATGCCAAAAATTAGATTATAGCGTGAATAGTTCTTTAACCAAAAATTGATTATACGCTTTTTTTAAATTATATATTCAAAAAGGTTATAAAGTTAAAGCATATGCTTGACTAAAATTATTTGTGTTAAAATTAAATAAAATAATACCTAATGCTAGTAATATTGAAAATTTTTTTCAAATAATTGACAAACGATTTCCTTTGCAAATTACTTTACGTAAAAGAGTAGTCGCCGGTAAAGTAATAAAAATCCCTGTATTTTTGACTGAAAACAAAAAAGTATGATTTAATGTTAGGTTTATTTTTAATTCTTTGAAAGAAAAATCAGAATTAACTTTATTAGATAGGTTAATTTCTGAACTGTTACAAATTTATAAAAATAAAGGAATTATTTTAAAAAAATATTTAGATTTTCAAAAAGATATTAAATTATTATTACCTAATAATAGATTTCTTGATAAATAAAAAAAAAAATGATTAAAATAAAAAATAAAAAAAATTCTGTAATTAAATATTTAAGTTTTGGATTAAAATCAAAAAGTGGAATAAATAATGCTGGTAGAAAAACTTTTTTACATAAAATAAATAAAACAAAAAAACGATATAGAATTATAGATTTTTATAAATTTTATAAAAAAGATATTGCTATTGTTTTAAAAATAGAATATGATCCTAATAGAACTGCACCTATTGCATTAATATGCTATAAAACAGGTATACTTTCTTATATTTTAGCTTGTGATGGTATAAAAATAGGTATGTTTATAAACCCTGCTTTATTTTCTTTAGGATCTACTCAATTTTTAAAAAATTTATCACCAGGTATACTGATTTCAAATATAGAGGCTTCCAAAAGTTTTGGCGCAAAATATATCAGAGCTGCAGGGTGTTACGGTATAATTACCACTGAATTAAATAATTTTTCTGTTATTAAATTTCCTTCAGGTATTGAAAGATTAATCTGTAAAAATAATTTAGCAGTAATTGGTAGAATAGGTAACATAAATCATTATTTAAATAAAAATAAAAAAGCTAGCGATACACTTTATAAATTAGGTAAAAAACCTATTGTTAGAGGCGTTGCAAAAAATGCTGTTGATCACCCTCATGGGGGCGGTAGAGGACGTACTTCTAATTTAGCTACCGCTTTGAATTTTACAGGTAAGGTAAAAAAGGGTGTAATTTCAGCTAATACCAAAAGAAAAAATTATATTTATAAATAAAAAAAAACTTACAAATGTTCAATTTATTTTATTCAAATAACAAAATTTGTGATAACACTAAAATTAATGATAAAAATCTAAAAATAATCCCACAATTTATAGGTTTGACGCTATTTGTATATAATGGAAAAAAATACATTCCTTTGTATATTAAATCTACTATGGTAAATCACTATATAGGTGAATATTTATTTACAAAAAAAATATACTTAAAAAAAAAACAAAAATATTATGGGTCACGTCGTAAATCCAATTAGTTTTCGGTTAACAAAAACTAAATTTTCTTTTAATACTTGAACAAGTAATTCTAAAATTAGATTTAGTCCTCTATTGATAAATGATATAACATTAACAAAATTTTTAAAATGATATTTATCTAATTTAGATCAACTATTGTTAAAACAAAATTTATTAATAAATAATTTTAAAGTTATTAGAAATTATAATCTAATAAATATAAATATAAATTTCACAGAAATTCTAAATAACAAAAAACCTTTCAGAAAAAAAAAATTTTTTAAGAAAACTAAAAAAACTAATTTTTTAAAAAAAACGAATTCTTTATTATTTTTTTATTTACATAAAAAAAAAATTATAAAAAAAAACTTAATTTATTTTTCTAAATTAACTTTATTTTTGAATAATTATAATTATTTTTTCAAAACTAATTTAAAAAAAAAAAAAATAATAAATAATTTGTTTTTTAAATATAGGTTTTTAGAAATTTATAAAAATATCGAACAATTTTCAAAAAAAAAAAAAAAAACTAAAAAAAAATCAAAAATTTTTTTTAATGCTTTTTCGTAATAAATTAAATACTATATTTAATTTTTTTTTTAAAAATTTTTCAAATCGGTTTTTTATAAATATTTTTTTATTGAAAAATATTCAATATTCTAATATATTAGCTCAATTTGTACAAACAAAATTAAATCAAGGATTTATGTTACAATATTTAATTACAAAACTTAATTATAAATTAAGGTCTTCTAGTAATAACATAATTGGTTATAAATTATATTATGCTGGCCGTACTTCAAAAAAATTAAGAAATTTTCCAGTAGTTTGGAGTAATGGTTTTTTAGGGTTAAGTAATGCTGCGGTCCCTTTAGATTATACCCAAATTGCATTATGAACAAAAAAAGGAATAGTTGGATTTAAAATTTGATTATTAAAAAAAATGAAACAAAATGAGATCTTTTAACAAAAAACATTTGTTGGTAAAATATAATAATTATAATACTATAGCTCCTTTATTACAAGGAGCTATAGGTATATTTGCTTTAAATGGTGGCTGATTACAAGAATTACAATACAAAGCTATGTTATTTTTTTTTAGGAAGAAACTAAAAATTTATAGTAAAGTATTTTGTAGAGTATCTTTATGTATATATAATACAAAAAAATCTATAGGTATTCGTATGGGTAAAGGTAAGGGTGGTAGCCACCAGCTATATAAAAATATAACCCCTGGCCAAATGCTCTTTGAAGTAAAATTTGGTAATGTAAAAGAATTAAGTAATGAAAAAATTAAATGAATACAAAAAATAGTTTTTTTATTGAATCAAAAATCACCTATACAGTTAAATACTTATATTAAATAATAAATGATATTCATAAATAGTAAAATTAATGTTAGTGATAATTCGGGAGCTCGTGTTGTAAAATGTATACATGTATACAATCGCAAAAATTGAGCCAGTATCGGAGACACCTTATTAATTTCCGTTTTTAGACACAACCCTAAAAAAAAATTAAAAAGAGGTGAATTACATAAAGCTATAGTTGTAAGAACTAAATACAATATTAAAGAAAATACAGGTTATATTTCTTTTCAATCTAATTCTGTTGTTTTGTTAAATAAGAAAAATGTTCCAATAGGGACAAGACTTTTTGGCAATACTAGTAAAAAATTGAGAACTATTAATAAAAAAATATTTTTAATGATACAACATTCTTTTTAATTATGCAAAATATACATTTAATAAACAATATACTATCTAAAGATAATAAAGCGCAAAAATTAATTTTTTTGTCTTTAAAAAAACAAACGATGTCTTGCTCTTTAAATATAGAATTATCTAAATTGGAATCTAATTTCTATGGAAAATTATTAAAATCTTATACTTTTATAGAAATGATAAGTGGACAAAAACCAGTTATTTTAAAAGTTTCTATTAAAAAACAACAAAAATCTCAAAATATTTTATTTAATATAGGCGTTTCTGTGCGTAATTTTTTGCGAGTAAAATATTTAAGTATGTATTATTTAAATATTTTAATACCTTTAGCAAAAAGTTATAATCAACTGTTAACAAAACTAAATTTAAATAATATAGGGTTAACCATTCAAAATATTAATTTATTTATAGGTTTAGATGAAACACTTTACATATTAAACAAACAAAAAATAAAATTAAATTTCAATTATAGTTTTATTACAAATTTTTATAATTCAATAAATTTAAAAAATTATGCAACGTTGCTATTACAATAATTACAAAAAATATAAAAATAATAAAAAAGAAGAATTAAATTTTTTTTTTTGCAAAGCCGTTTTTATAGATTTTAAAAATAAATTAATACAATCACCTATTCAAAAAATTTCATATAAAAATCGCTGTATTTTAGGTTCTTCAGCTAGGTCTTGTTATAATAATTTAAAATTAAATAGAAATGAAATAAAATTTTTATTTAATAAAGGTCATTTAATAAGTTTTCAAAAATCAATCTTTTAAAAAGAAAATGCATAAACTATTTAATTCCATAAATAACGCTTACGCTAGCAAACATAAATGAGTGTTTTGTCCTTATAAAGTAAAGTATTTAGCAGTTTTAAATTGATTGGAACTGAAAGGTTTTATATATTCTTATAAAATCTTAAAAACGGATAAATTAAAAAATAATTTACAAGCAATAAAAATAAATTTAAAATATTATAAAAATAAACCTCTGGGTTTATTAGTATTAGAAAGTAAAACCACAAATTTTTCGTGTTATAAAATAAAACATTATAAAAAAAAAGATTATTTACAAAAAAGTATTATGTGTTTAAGCACGTCTAATGGTTTATTAACAAAACAGCAAGGTTTGTCTATTAACCAAGGAGGTGTTTTTTTATTTTATATAAAATTATTTGATAAAAATATAGATGGATAATTTAAAACTAACAGAAACTCAGTTTGATAATCTACAAGAATTTTCAAAATATTTGACAACTTCTTCTAAAATTACAAGTCTAGTTTTTAATTCTCATAATTTACTTATAAATGATACAAATTATATCATTATTTCATCAAAATTTTTAGAATCAAAATTAACTTTTATAAAAACGTCAAATAGTTTTGTATTTGAAAATAAAAAAATATTTAATTTTTTAATAAAAATTATAAAAAAAAAACTAATAGAACATAAATTAAGTTATTGTAATATATTAGAACTAGTAGGTTTGAGTTTTACTACTACAATCAAACAAAACACTTTAAGGTTAAATTTAGGTTATAACCATTCTATTTATTATATAATTCCTAAAGACATAATTATGCATACAAAAAAAAAAAGTATTTATATTTTTAGTAATTCTTTACAAAGATTAAATTTTGTAATAAAAGAGCTTATAAATTTTAGAAAATTAAATGTTTATAAATTAAAAGGCATTAAATTAAAAGATCAATTATACATAAAAAAAAAGAAAAAAATAACTAATTAAAATACATGAAGCAATTTAATATTTTTGGAAGTAGTTCTTTTACAGAATCTAAAGTTTTGTTAATGCATGGATTAATACCTAAAAAAAAATACACCGGAACACACAAAACTCCTTTTATTTCTTTTTTAAAAAAACATGTTGTAAAAGAGGAGATTATAAAAAAATTGCTTATAGATAATTTAACTTTACAGATAGAAAATAATACTTTTAAAGGTTATAGGCATAAAATTGGATTACCTGTTAATGGTCAAAAAACACATAATAACAGAAAAACACAACGAAAACTTTATAGAAAACGATGATTAATATAAAAAAATGTTTAATTATTTAACGTTAAAACATTCAACTTTGTTAAAAATTAATGGAGTTAACAATATTACAAAATCTTTAACTAAAAAATTAATTATTGATGTTAAATTAAAAGAAAATAATAATTTAATTGTTTTTTTTCAATTTTATTATAATTTAATAAATATCTTATTAAAAATATTTAGAATTCTGAATTTTTTATATACGAAAAATTTAACTGTATCCAGGTATTTAAAGCAATATTCTATAAATAATTATATAAACCAAACAATCTTTTTAAATAACATTTGAAATTCTCAAAAAAGCTTATCTAAAAAATCGTTTAAAAAATATTTTTACAATCCTTCCGTATTTTTTACCAAAGATAATAAATTTTTATTTTTAAATAATTATAAAATTACAAGAAATTTATACCAAGGAGAAACTTTATTTAAATCAATTTTATATAAAAAATCATTAACAACTTTTAAATGATATAAAAAAAAACCCTATAATTTAATTTTAGAACAATTAAGATTACGTCGTAAATTAAAAAAACAACAACTTAGGACAAAATTAAGATATTCTAGAAAAAAACGACGATTAATTTTTTCAAAAAAATCTTATTATTATAGATACCCTGCAAAACTTTGGTCTTTTTTTAAATGGTTAAAATCTAATTTTCTTTTAAAACCTATATTATTTCATCAAAAATTTAAAAAAAACTTTTTTTATAAAAAAAAAATTTTTAATTTAAATTCTTTTTTTAAAGAAAATTTTTTTGATATTCCTAAAAAATCTAAATATAAAAAAATCTTGAATCCTCTTTTAAATAAAAAACTTTTATTTTACAAAACATGAAATTTTAATAGAAAAAAAAAAAAATATCATAAATTATTAAAAAACAAATTTATTTATAACCAAACTTCTTATTGTTTTAATGTTTTATATAGGAGTAAATTTAAATATAGAAATTTTTCAAAAATAAAACCAAAACGTTTGAAAACTAAAATAAAATTGTTAAAAAAACATAATTATAAATCTTATTTTTTTACGTTAAAAATTTTTAAAACTTTTTTAGCAGGTTTTAATTTTAATAACGTTAAAAAAATTAACATTAATTTGAAATCTAATTTTTTTTATTTTAATGGTTATTGTTTTAATAAATTAAAAACATGTCATTTTTATAATTATAAAAGAAATACGTTATATTTTTTATTAACTAAATTGTGTCAAGAAGTTATATATTTTAAAACCAAAAAAAATATTTTAATAACATATTTTCCAAAATTTTGTGTTGAAAAAGTTGGTTACTTAAATTTAAATATTTATAAAAAATTTATAATTTATTCGTTGTTTCTAAAATTTTTAAGGTTTGAAAATTCAAAATATAAATATACTTTTTTAGGGCAAGACAAAATAAAAAATTTTAAACAACAAATTTTTAAATTATATTTTCTAAATATAAAATTAAATTCAAATAAAATAAACCATCAATCAAAATTTTTTTTAAATTATTCTAAATATCAAAATATTAAATATTTAAATAATTTATTATTTTAATATTAAATATAGAGTTTTCTTTTTTTATAAAATTAATTTTTCTGTTATTCAAAAATTGTTGTACATACATTTTTATTCTTAAAATATCGCTTTATTTTATCTTTAATTAAAATAAATATTTAAATTTTTTTTTACATTTATTTTAATTTTAGTTTAATTTTAAAAAATACATATATACTAATCTTTCTAAATTAAAAAAAAAAATTATGAGATTAATAAAACAAGACAAATTGTTAGGAATATTTTACAATTCTTTAATAGCATATCCGGCACCAAGTAACCTAACATATGCTTGAAATTTTGGTATAAGCGCAGGTATTATGTTAGCTGTACAATTAATTACAGGTATATTATTAGCCATGTACTATACTCCGAGTGCGGATTTAGCTTTTTCTAGTGTTAGACATATTATTAATGATGTTGAGTATGGGGCATATATTAGAATGTTCCATGCATCGGGGTCTTCTGTATTTTTTTTCGTTGTATACCTACATTTATTCAGAGGGCTTTATTATGGTTCGTATGCCTACCCTAGGCATTTAGTTTGAATTTCTGGTGTGATTATTTTATTAGTCATGATCATAACGGCTTTCATGGGATACGTATTACCTTGAGGTCAAATGAGTTTTTGGGCGGCCACTGTTATTACAAATTTAGTTTCTGTAGTACCTGTTGTAGGTGATAATATTTTATTATGATTGTGAGGCGGTTTCTCTGTAGATGAAGCTACTTTGCATAGATTTTTCAGTTTACATTATTTGTTACCTTTTGTATTATTGGCTCTAGTGGGTTTACATTTAGTTTTATTGCATGAAGTTAGTTCTAATAATGCTTTAGGGGTAAACGAAAAAATAGATATGATACCTTTTAGTCCTTATTTCGTTTTTAAAGATTTATTTAGTACTTTATTACTATTATTTTTTTTTAATTATTATGCAATTAAACACCAACCTGCTATCATTGATGCAGATAATTATATTGAAGCAAATCCTTTAGTTACTCCAGCACATATAGTACCAGAGTGATATTTTAAAACTTTTTATGCTATTTTAAGATCAGTTCCTGATAAATTAGGTGGTACTTTATTGTTATTTGCTTCAATTATTGTTTTAGTTGTTTTTCCTTTTTTCGTTAAACCGAAAATTATTAGTGGAAGTTTTAGACCACTATTTCAACTATTTTTTTGATTATTTGTTTCAGATTTTGTAATATTAGAATGAATAGGTGGACAACCTATAGAGGACCCTTATTATTTAATTGGCCAAATAGCTACAGTTTATTATTTTAGTTATTTTTTGATTATTTTACCTTTATTGATTTTTTTTGAAAATAAATTATATAAATTAAATTAAATTATTTAAATTGACGTAAACCATTATGAATAAAATACATATCCACCCACTTATTTTTTTATTTTTATTTTTTTTTTGAGTACAAATATTAATACCCGCATATTTTAATTCTATTTCAAATGTAGAATTATTATTGCTTTTTATTTTTTTATTTTTAATATTAAATTTATTTAATTTTTTATTGAATGTTGTTAGAAAAGCTTTAGTTGATTATAATTTAGAATTAAAAATATCAATTAAAAAAGAAATTTATTTTGTATTAATTTATTTAAAAAAAATACAAAATTTTTTTAAAACTAATTTAAACCAATATTTTTTGCTTTTTTACTTTTCAAAAAGATCTATAAATTTATACAAAAAACAGATAGAAATTTATTTTAATTCTTTATCTTTACTAATTAATTATTTATATTTAAATTTTTTAGTTTCTATTTATTTAGAATATTTGAATACAAAATTAGCTTTAATTAAATCAATTAAAACATATAATCTAAATTGATTATCTGTTTACACTAAATTAAATGCTTTAAATAGTTGTAATAATTTTATTAAATCATAATTTCAGTTCATATAAAAATAATAAATGAATTTTGAATATTTTACTTTATTAATAACTTTTGCATTAGGTTGTATAATTTCTTTAGCATTGAATTTTTTAGTGAGTAGTATAGGAGTTTCTAAAATTTATAATGAAAAAGTTTCTGCTTATGAATGTGGATTTCACCCATTTGAAGATACTAGACAAAAATTTAATGTTAGATTTTATTTAGTTGCAATTCTTTTTATTGTATTCGACCTTGAAATAGTATACCTTTTTCCTTGAACAGCTTCTATAAGGGAAATTTATAGTTTTGGTTATTGAGTTATGATGATTTTCTTGTTTATTTTAGTTTTGGGTTTTATATACGAGTGATTAAAAGGAGCTTTAACTTGAGAATAAATATTTATATAAATGCAAAGTTTAATTTTTTACCAACCTTTAGACCAATTTGATATTTTTTTATTACAATCTTATTTATTTAAAGAATTTTTTTTACAAATCTCAAATAATAGTGTTTATAACTGAGTATTAGATTTATTTCATAATAAATTTTTTTATTCTTTTTGATTAATTATGTTTTATATTACTTTAACTTATTATGCATATAGCCAAAAATTAAAATTAATTCCAACAACAATTAGTCAATATTTATATGAAGTTTTTTTTTATAAATTTTTGTTAAATGTAGTAACTTCACAAACTGGAAAAAGAGGTTCTGAGTATTTTATATATTGTGCAACTTTATTTTTTTTTGTGTTACTTTCAAATTTAATTGGTTTAATACCTTCTTCTTTTACTTTAACCAGTCATATTGTGTTAACATTTATGTTAGGTTTTTCTTCTGTTGTGGGTTTAACTATTTTAGGATTTATGAAACAAAAATTAGTATTTTTGAATTTATTTGTACCTAAGGGTGTTCCTGCGGCGTTGTTACCTTTATTAGTTCTAATTGAAATAGTCTCTTATGTTTCTAGAGGATTCAGTTTAGCAATACGATTATTTGCTAATTTAATGTCAGGACATTCCTTATTACATATTTTATTATTTTTTACTACTCAATTATTTACAGTTAGTTTTTTAGTAGGTATTTTAACCTTAGCTTTAATTTCAGCTATTTTTTTATTAGAAATAGGGATTGCTTTTTTACAAGCATATGTTTTTGTTGTTTTAATATCCATCTATTTAAAAGATTCTTACGAGGTTTCTCATTAAGAATTTTATCATAGATTATATAGAATACAAAATAATAATATATTTTAAATTAATTATGTATTATAATATATAAAAAAATATGCACATAAAAGAAAATTTGTTTTTAAATTTAGATTTGTTTAAGTATTTATATTTATTCATAATAATTTTTTTAATAGGTGTATTTGGTTTATTTTTAACTAGACGAAATTTATTATTAATTATTATGTCTATTGAACTTATGTTAATTGCAGTTAATATGTATTTAATTATTTGTTCTACTTATATAGATGATAGTACAGGTCATTTTTTTTCTTTATATATCTTAACAATAGCTGCAGCAGAGGCCGCTATAGGTCTTGCTTTAATAGTTATTTATTATAGACTATCTGGATTAATTACTATTGATTACATAAGTAATATTAAAGGTTAAATAATCATGTATTTGTTAATTATTTATTTACCATTAATAAGTGCTATAGCTGTAGGTCTATTTGGTCGTTTTTTCGGAGTTAAGGGATCACAATTTATTACTGTATTTAATATGGGGATTTGTTTTTTAATTTCTATCTTAATTTTTAACGAAGTTCTTTTTAAAGGAACTCTTTGTTATTTTTCTTTATTTAATTGAATTAATATTGGTCTTTTACAAATAAAATGGGGATTTGTTTTTGATCAATTAGCCTCAACTATGTTAGTTGTTGTTACTAGTATTTCTTTTTTAGTCCATTTATATTCAATAGAATATATGAATGGAGATCCTTTTAATGCTAGATTTATGTCTTATTTATCTTTATTCACTTGATTTATGATTATGTTGGTAACTGCAGATAACTTTTTACAATTATTTTTAGGTTGAGAAGGTGTAGGTTTAGTTTCTTATTTATTAATCAATTTTTGATTTTCTATTTTAGAAGCTAATAAATCTGCTTTGAAAGCTATGGTTGTTAATAGGATTGGTGATTTAGGAATTGCTTTAGCTATGGGTTTAGTGTATTTATATTTTAAAACTTTGAATTTTAATGTATTTTTACCTTTAGTGTCTTTTTATAGTCAAGATTCTTTTATAATTTTTAATTATGAATTTAATTGTATTGATATTATTTCTATTTTAATTTTTATAGGTGCTGTTGGAAAATCTGCACAATTAGGATTACATGTATGGTTACCCGACGCTATGGCGGGTCCTACACCAGTTTCCGCATTAATTCATGCTGCAACTATGGTAACTGCGGGAGTATTTGTTTTAATTAAAGTATCCCCTTTATTAGAGTATTCTACTTTTAGCTTGTCAATAATTGCTGTAGTTGGAGTTTCTACTTCTTTTTTTGCTGCTAGTGTTGGTCTATTTCAAAACGATTTAAAAAAAATTATAGCTTATTCCACTTGTAGTCAACTAGGTTATATGGTTTTTATATGCGGTTTGTCTAATTATTCATTAAGTTTATTTCATTTAACTAATCATGCTTTTTTTAAAGCTTTATTATTTTTAAGTGCAGGATCTATTATACATGCAATGTCAGATGAACAAGATATACGTAAAATGGGGGGTTTGATTAATTTATTACCTTATAGTTATATCATGTTATTAATAGGTTCTTTAGCTTTAATGGGTACTCCTTTTTTAACAGGTTTTTATTCAAAAGATTTTATATTAGAAGCAACTTATAGTTCTTATTTTTTTAAAAGCGGATTTATTTATTGAATAGGTACTTTATCAGCATTGTTTACTGCCTTTTATTCTGTTCGACTTATTTTTTTTGTTTTTATAACAAAAATTAATGCTTACAAACAAGTAGCTAATCATATCCAAGAATCTGGTATATTCATTTGCATACCATTAGCTGTTTTATCATTATGTAGTATATTTTTTGGTTATATTTTTAAAGATTTATTTATTGGCTTAGGCACGGACACTTGGTTAAATTCTATTTATTTTCACGGTAATAACCCTGTGTTTATGGAATCTGAATTTTTACATAATTTTATAAAACAAATACCTTTGATTTTTAGTGTTACTGGAAGTTTATTGGTTTTTTTCTTTAATAATAAAAAAATTTCTTTTATAATTTTAAAACAACTAAAACAAAATTATTATATTAATAATGTTATTATTTCTATTTTATCTTTTTTATCTTATAAATGATATGTAGATGTTATTTATAATAAATATTTGGTTAAAAGTTTTTTTAAAACTAGTTACTTTTTATTTAAAAATGTAGATAGAGGTTTATTAGAATTAATAGGCCCTTTGGGTATAACTAGATTAATAAATTTTTGTAGAATATCTATTTATAATTTAAATACTAGTTATATTTATCATTATTTATATATTTTTTTGGTTAGTATAGGGTTTTTATTAAGTTTTATATTTAAATTTAATTTTTATTTAGATATTGAACTTATTTTTATTATTATTATTATATCTTATCAAATATTCAAATTAAAAACAAAATAAAATGATTTTATCCCCAAATTTTGACATTCTATTCTTATTAATTTCTGTTTGCAGCATTTTTGCTTCGTTAATGGTTATTTTTAATAAAAATCCTTTACATTCTATACTTTTTTTAATATTAGTTTTTGCGAATATGTCTTTACTATTATTAATACAAAAAATAGAATTTCTCTCTTTAATTATTTTAATGGTTTATATAGGTGCAATTGCTGTTTTGTTTTTGTTTGTTATATATATGTTAAATATAAAAATAATAGAACTGAATGAAGTAAACAATTCTTATTTGCTAGGTATTTCTTTAATTTTTTTTATTATAATTTTTGAATTTTTTATTAATTTTATGTTTTCTAATACAGATAATTTCAATGTTGCATATACAGCAAATTTATTCGTAGTAGATTGATCTAATATATTTTATCATTTATCTAATATAAAAATTATAGGTATAAATTTATATTTTGCTAATTATTTCTTATTTATTATCATCAGTGTGATTTTACTTTTAGCAATGATTGGCTCTATAGTATTAACCTCACAAAAAACTTTTTTTTTGAAAGAGCAAGATATTTTTGAACAAATACGTCGTTATAAATAAATATAAAAATGAATAATTTAAACAATAATTTAATAATAAAAATAAATAACATACCTTATAATAGTGAAAAATCTTTTACAATTTTACAATTATGCGATTATTATTTTATAGATATACCTAGATTCTGTTATCATGAAAAATTAAGTATTGCGGGTAATTGTCGTATGTGTTTAGTTGAAATTGAAGGTGTAAAAAAACCAATGGCTTCATGCGCTTTGCCTATTTCCGCTAATATGAATATTTTAACAAAAAGTCAATTAGTTAAAAAAGCTAGAGAGGGTATATTAGAATTTTTATTAGCTAACCATCCATTAGATTGTCCTATCTGTGATCAAGGAGGAGAGTGTGATCTCCAAGAACAATCATTTAGTTTTGGTACAGATAAAGGTCGTTTTTATGAATTAAAAAGAGCGGTATCCGATAAAGAATGTGGCCCTTTTATAAAAACAATAATGACTCGTTGTATTCATTGTACTAGATGTGTCCGGTATTTAACTGAAATAGCGGGTATATCACAATTTGGTGTTGTCGGTAGGGGGTCTACTATGGAAATTAGTAATTACATAAAAAAATCAATTTTATCTGAAATTTCTGGTAATGTTATAGATTTGTGTCCCGTAGGTGCACTTACTTCTAAGCCGTATTCTTTTACAGCTAGATCTTGAGAATTGGAGAGTATAGATACTATTAGTTTATTAGATCCTTTTTTACCTAACGTAAGAGTAGACTTGCGCGATAGAAAAATAATGCGGATTTTACCAAGATATAATTCTATAA
>TARA_R110002050_G_scaffold188556_1_pt1 | contig 25036 bp, 21 predicted proteins | sample TARA_R110002050 | Tara Oceans TARA_R110002050 (sample SAMEA4396988) | marine metagenome | biome: Polar Biome; feature: [DCM] deep chlorophyll maximum layer (ENVO:01000326); material: water (ENVO:00002006), including particulate matter (ENVO:01000060) such as... | depth 25 m
GATTATTCTGTTTGGAAAATGTTTTTGGAACGCCAAGAAGACTCGCAAAATAATAGTGTAACCATCCCTTATATCGATCATATTTTAAGAGAGTTTTCCTTATTTAACCGCTCATACAGTTTGGGCGGTAAATCATTCAGTGATTCATGTGGCCGATCATAATTATATTCTTCAATCCAACTATCTGTGATTTCCCTAACTTCAGTCAAGCTATTGAACAAGTAACTGTCTAATACTTCATTTCGATAAGTGCGGTTGAATCGTTCAATATACGCATTTTGCGTAGGTTTACCTGGCTTAATAAAATCTAACTTGATGCCGTGTTGTTCAGCCCAAATCTCAATTGCATGTGAGATAAACTCAGGTCCATTATCTTGTCTTAACCGCTTTGGATAACCTCGATAAGCGGCAACCCTATCAAGTACTCGTATCACTCGCTGAGCTGGCAAACTCGAATCCACTTCGATAGCTAAAGCTTCCCGATGATAATCATCAATGACATTAAATGTTCTAAACGACTTTCCAGAAAATAAGTTATCGCTCATAAAATCCATTGACCAGCATTCATTTGCCTTTCCAGGAACGGCTAGTGGCTCAGGCTCTCGAAAAGGTAAGCGCTTTTTGCCTTTACGCCGTAAGTTAAGCTTCAAACCACAATAAATACGGTACACACGTTTATGGTTCCATTTATGCCCTAGGAGCCGTAGTCGCTTAAATATCTTCCGAAACCCATAGGCCTTATGTTTCTCTGCAATGTCTGATACAGCCTCAATGATGTCATTATCATCGACACGTTTAAGTTGATAATAAAATGTGCAACGACTGATACTTAACGCATCACAAGCCAACACAACACCTAGGCCAAATTCATTAATGGCATAGTGGGCTAATACCTTTCGCTCTGCTGGCTTTATAGCTTTTTTTCAACAATGTCTTTGAGTGCCATGTTTTGTAAGCTGACATCCGCAAACATCTTTTTAAGTTTGGCGTTCTCGGCTTCTAATTCACGCATACGCGTTAAATCTGAGGCTTGCATCCCACCGTATTTTGATTTCCATTTGTAATAGGTGCTTTGACCTACATTATGTTTGCGACATAACTCAGGCACCGTGAGTGCGCCAGACTCGCCTTCTTTGAGGATATTGATAATTTGGCTTTCAGTAAAACGTGTCTTTTTCATGTGATTCTCCATTTGGTTTAGTGTAAATGGAAAACTCTATTTAAAACATTCTGACTTTAAGGGAGGGTTACAGTTTAAGAACAAAGCTATTTTGTCAAAGATAGAATACGAAATTCTCAACGAGTTTTTCAGTAACTCATTTCGGTAGCCTAGATATACACCGTCCAAACCATTCTCTAGCAGAACGTCATTGTCAGAATAGTGTTCGAAATCGGCGGTAGTAAACTCGTACAGCATATGTCGGGCAACTATGAACTCTTGCTTTAGCAAGTTAAAATATTTAGGAAATCTAGGTTCTTCTCCGACTGCGTAGAAATGACTAGGTAAGTGCAGAACATCATTTGCAGCAATTGTAGCGGTGAACACATCATTCAAAGGGTTTATAAATAGCTTATGTTGTAAGCACCATCTTCTGTAATCCTGTTCTTTTTGGTGCTTACCTAATGAGAAGTTATTAAAATCAAATTTACTATCGAACTCAATATCCTCTAGAACGTCTTCTGTGAAGTCCCTATAACCCATAAAAGTTTCTAGAGCATCCTGTTGAATACCACAATCCCATAGTATCGGCTCACTACCAAAACGATTAAGCTCCTTATTGGCATGAAAAAAGAAAATACCACTATGCCCAGGGTCATATAGATGCTGTCCATAGTGGACTTGGCCAATTGCTTTATTACCTAGTGCCATAGCAAAATTATCAATACGAGAGAGGGCTTTTTCATAATAGCTAATTGACTCAATTACTCGCCCTAGTGAACTCATTCCGTTAGCTATATTTGTGAGTATTTTACACTGCATTATCTCATCAAGTTTCTCGAAGCCAGACTCTGCTACTGCCTTTCGCAGATTAAGTATCTCGGCCACTAGCCTTTCTCGATGCCAACTCCAAGTATCATCTACATCTTTTCGCTCAATCATACGAAGTGCTGCGTAACAATTAGCTTTATAGAAATACAAGACTGAATGATTCTCGCTTGTCTCATTTTCCATAAGAGAATCACAGCTAACTAGCAGTACCTCTAGCTTTGAAACATCATTGTTATCAAATGCAATATCAATTTCTAAGCCTAGATCTTCGATTTCTCTATTCAGCACTATGCGATTCCTTGTAAAGTCTTAAAACTACTGGCTACATTAAAGATATGAGAAAAAGTAAGTCTAATAGTAAATGATTGGACACACAAAAAATCAGTTCACTAACGAGGAAAGGGGCAGAAACGAGTCAGTACAGATCACAAACTTGCGGTTAAACCAATACAAGTGATGAACTTTAATCGTATTAATGCTTGTGGTTTTGTTGAATTTGTCAAAGTATGGGTTAATAACTGAGTAACAATCTGATATAAAACAAAATAGTTTTTTCATAAAACTACAAAAGTCATTTTGATGTCAAACTATGGGTACATTTTATGTCAATGTATGGGCTCAGCGACAGTACCCTTGAGGATGTATCACGAGTGGTTTTCCCCACTCTTGTTCACACCACTCGTACCATTGAATTAAATCCACGATTTTCTCCTTCCGTTTTGATATTGAAGCATCAATTCAATTCCGTTTGATTGACGCTTCTATTTAAAGGGTTAACGTTGAATCAATCCAGATTTATATCACATTCTTCTTTAGCGATATTTAAACTATTTATGCATTCAGTTATATCTAAATTCAGCCCCGCATGTGGGTAACGAGAAAGAGAAAAAATCTTATTTAACAACTCATTGTTTTCTCTCGGTAACATGTATTTTTTGCCACCCTCTCTGATGAATGACTTATTGTATGCGTTATTTTTAATTAATGGCACCAAAAGCGTTGATACTATCTCTCGCGATCTAATCTCTTTGTATGCACACCAATGAGGTACTACTGATACAACACCATTTTCCAGAAAGATATCGCACGCTAGGGTTGCGTTCATCATTTCATTCACGTCGGTTTTAGCATAAATTTCTATCAATCCAATTTCTTCATGAGGGAGCATACTCATCAGTTCTGGAAATGCTGGAGAACTGGTATCACAATATAGGATGACATGATTGTTATGTGTTTTAAGTAATCTATTCAGTTGGTAAGTAAAATACTTAGGGGTCACCAGGTTTCCTTTGGCTACAACAGGAGATAGTGGCATCCTTAAAGTATTTGAATTATCAATCTGGCCAAAAAAAAAGTCGTTTATTGTATTCATTGCAAACTTTCCTGTTAAATGAAAAATCAAATTGCTTTACGTAACGCAATTATCATATCAATCAAAAAGAGTTTACTACTCTGTTTCAGGTGCCGTTTGGGACGCTGAAATGCATTCTGTTGATTTTAATTCTGCTACTATCCTTCACAAATCTTCTGTAACACTGGAAAACCGGATGTGATTGTTTGTGATGGCCTCGGTTGTCCGATTTTACCCGAATGATAACCTACACATAACGAATAAAGGTAAGGACTCAATTAATGAAAAAGTTAAACAAAAAATTATTAACCATTAGTATGGTAGCAAGCTTACTGGTGGGTTGTGCTTCTACTGACCCATATACACCTCAATCTAATGATGATTTTGTTTATGACCCTGACGCAAGCTTTGCCATGAACGTGGTTGAGGGCAGCTTAGGTTTTCATAATGGCTTACGCGATGCTGAGAAACCAGAAAACAGCAATATCAGTTCAAACGGATTGGATTATGCTGCCGATGGTATTATCGGTTCTGCCTTTGGTGGTGGTGTTGGTGGTGCTTTTTTAAGTATGCTTGGTACAAACCAAGCCAATAAACCACTTCATACCTATTACGGTATCGTCTATTATCCAGTTGCTGAAAAAGGGAATGTTCAATCTGTTTTTGATGAAATTGAGTCTGAATTGATTCAAAAAGCAGTATCAACTCGCAAATTAACTTTTGTTGAAAAACTCGCTGATTCAAAGGGTTATATCAAGCTAAAATTCAACGGCGATGACTGTAACAAGCACCAAAAACTAATGGGTTATAAAATCGAAGATACATGTAACTTTATACATTACACACCTCCGAAACTATTAAAATACAGTACAAAAACGCCTACCGGCCAAAGTGGTTTATATGCTGTAATTGGTTATGAAACCTTTTTCACTGCTACATTTTTATCTTTAGACCTTGACGAAAAATTCTACGTTTTCAGTCCTGTGATTAGAAAAAGAACTAAGTTCCCGTTCATTTCGAATCAGAGCAAAATTTATCCTTTTGTTAAAGGCGACAATTTCTTAACTATCCCTGATTTAATGCAAATTGATCCTTGGGTAAATGCACATTACGGAACTTCAAAATAATACCGGGCATGTAACCACTAAGTATTTCTTTATAGTGGTTACATGACTAGTTTGAAATCTCGCAAATCAATGGCCTTGGATAGACAGAGCAATCTATCTGTTCAGGGTCAAACGTTTCTTTTAACTCATTTGTAGTATTACTCACATCACTATCAAATTGATCAACCGCCCTTTCTTTAGCATTCTTACGTTCCATGTCTTCACAATCAGGGTCGTCTGAGCCTTCACAAGATAAATTACCAACCATCCGACCTGAGCCAGTTAAACGGTCTATATCGTATCCAGAAGTGGATAAAATGTCGGCTTCATACATTGTTGATAGCCATTCTGACAGGTCGAGTTGGTCGAAATCGATTCGGCCAAATTCCTCAATCGTGAATCCAGGGCAACTTGACATGTCTTTCCCTAATTGCTTGGAACCTTGATCTGCAATTATCCTAGACAACATTGAAGAATAACAACACCAATCTTGACGCCGAACATAACACACACCCAAGACCTTTTTAGCACAATACTTCTTACCCACCGCAAAGCATTGTTTTTGTGCTAATTTAACACCAACATCTGATTCATTATCATCACATTGAGTCAATAAATTTGCTAATAATTTCACCATATTATAAATAGTGTAAAGCATTCCGACAAAGCTGATAATACTCATAAATTGGGCTGCACCATCACTCAACACAGTATCTCCAACTTGTGCAACACCTTGATCGACCATGTCTGTTGTAGCCTCTTGAAATAACATACCTGCTAACTCTTCAGGTAAAGCATTATTGAGAAAACTGTACACCTGTTGTTGCATTGTATGCATGATCCCGCTTACCGCTTCTTCAGCCGTGCTTCCACCTAATTGAACCGTTTCTGAGACACCTTGCATAAAGTCGGGGTCACCCATGATTGAACTGGTAAAGTCTACGACGGCCGTCGCACCTGAGTTCCAGCCATCCACTAACATGCTCGAAAAATCAGTATATAACCCCCCTATTTGGTCCGTTACTCCCCCAGATAAAGTCGATGAGACATTTTTAAAGGTTTCTGTTTGCATCATTTTGTAACCAAGTGCCGCTAGTTCAAGGTAATTAACTCCTTCAGGCGCTTCACAGCAGTTATTACCCAATCCACTCACTTCCCATGAGCAATATTCTGATTCACCGGGAAATATTTCACAGGTATCGGGATCTTCTGATGCACAAGTTGAATCATCATCTACCGTTTGCGCAATTGAACCCATCAAAACGGCTTTTTCGAAATCATCACTCGTTTCTTCTTCACCATAGGCACAATCGTTACCCATACAAGGCAACATACCAGCACAAACGTTAGAGGTTGTTGTTTTGGTTGTTTCAAAAGGCGTTGACACATCACATTGATATGTATCGGTATACATATAACAAATGTCATTCACCTCATCGTACCAACCTTCACCACAGCTATCGCCTGTTTTCTCACAACGGTCATTTGATTCATACTGGCCACAAGATCCTTCTAAATCTTTAAACTCTGAATAGCTATAGCATTGCTCTTCATATTCTAGTGTTGTGGGGTTTAACACTTGCGTACAATAATCATTGCCTTTTAATGGGTCACAACTGTAATTTTTTGCATTAATTTTCCATGTGGCAACATGATACTGCCCTTCTCCTTCATTATCACCACCGTATAATGTTGCTGGATTGGGATCGGTCTCAAACATTTTAGGTAATCGAGTAATCAAATCTTGAGAATACTGATTCGTGCCTTGTTCAATGATTTCCCACTCACTAAATGAGCAAAACGGCGTAAATTCTGCTTCTGGAATATAGGTCGGACAGGCAGGAATGCTCGGACAAACATTACTCTGACATAGCTCACTAACTCTTGGCGTGGCTGTACAAGAAAAACTAAATAGGCCATGTGCGTAGTTAGTAAATGTGCAATCCGATAGCGTATAAATAACCTCATCTTTTTCGATGACATATTCAACGCCATAGTCCTCTCCCGACTCTATGCTTTGTTTCTGGTAATACTCTTCGGTATCGGTGACATAAGTGACATTATCACTATATACAAAAGCATTCCCGATTCCGGTTTGTTTATCACAAGGCATTTCTTCCATAAGACAAATGGAGGAATTATCGTCATAGACACCACAGGAAATAGCCATCCATTCGAGACCTTCCATTTCCGTTACGTAACCAGGTCCGGGGCGCCACGCAACAATACCTGCATGTGCCTCTCCTTGAATATGTTGTACCAAGATCATGCGTTGTTGAACTGAATCACTTGCATCATTTAACCCCGAAGATGACGCAGCGGGCGTAGGTGTAGATGACAGCGTTTGTGTTGTGTACATTGATTTTGTTGCAGATATGCTTTGTGTTGTGTGCATCGATTTTGTTGCAGATATGCTTTGAGTTGTGAGCATCGATTTTGACGATAATAAAGATGCTTCATTATCCATTTCGGTGTCAGCATCGTATACACAGGTTGTATCTTCTGGACACAGGGGCTTCCATCCAACTTTATCAGCACAACCTTTAGGGTATTGGATATACGTTTCAAGATATTTTGGTGTCACCCCTACTTCATATTCGGGGTTAAGCGTTAACTCTCTTGTGACCTCGCAAAAATCAAAGTTTTGATGATTGGGACGTTGGCAGATTTTTTGCTCCCAAACGGGTATCTGTTTTTGAGTTGTCTCGGTCACGGTTTCATCAACACAAGATTGTGACCAAATCCCCTCTCCGTTCTGAGCATCACTGATAGCTTGGTTTGTTTCATTAAAAAAGTACGCATCATGCGAGATTTTGGGGGCAGGATTATCAATGTTACTCTGCATAATTGCCCGGTACGCCTCGCTGTTCATTGTTTTGCTGTCAGACGTTTTTTCATACTGTACTTTTAGGTCTTCGATATAAGCGTCTTCATCACCATAATTGCTTGGTGCGTTAAACTCTTCATCTGAGCGTGTTTGTTGATTTGTAAAAACTTCACTGCCTTTAATGCTGGTTATCTTTGCGCCCCTTTCAGACTCAGGCACAATGGTATAAATAAGATTGCCGTCATCATCCCTTGAGAGATTTACACCTGCATTTTCATAATATTCAGCATCTATATTACCGTCAGTCATGGTAGGCGCTTTAGGTGTGCTACCGGTTAACCCTTGGTCCATGTATTTTTCAAACTCTTGATGAAAATCGATATCCTCATATTGTGAAGTGTCAACAGAGGTTCCTGCCCCTGCAGATCTATTCAAAATATCAATTTCAAGTGTGGGGTTTTGTTCTGGACCTTTATCTTTGTTATCCAATATTTTCTGGTATAAATCAGTTCCATCAACATTCTGCGGCGCATCTAATTGATATTTGGTATCTAACTGCTCTTTTAATTCATCTAGCGCATAAACATCAAACGAGACGACTTGAGCGGTTAAAGTAAAGAAAAACGCCCAATGAAGGCTTCCACCCAGCATGCAAATTGATGTGAAATAAACACATAATTTTTGCCACAATGTTGATCCTGCCTGTTCCATATTAGTCACCAGTACCCAATGTCAGGCAACACTCTTTGAATTGCCAAAGCATATAAACCGCATCTTCCATGCCTGGCCTCATTCGTCCACCAGCAGGTAAGCACCATAAATTTGTTGATTGCCCCATTGGATGACAACAACTCCCTGTCCCGGTCTCAGCAGAAGCCTCTGCTCTTGGGTAAATCATGCTGAACTTGTATTGGGATCTCGGTGTAAATGCTGCATATTGAGCCTCGCAAACATTATTCTCACCCATTGTTTTCTTTGCTAGTCCTTTTCGATGAAGTGAGCTAATCATTCTTTGAGCGATTAAACTTGATTGAGCTACGTTATCAGTTTGCCCTTTTATATTGCCTGTAAACGGGTACAAGTGGCCATCACATCCAGCGCAGCCAAACGTTGACTCAGGCGCAGCATCGGCCGAGATTAAAGCACAATCTGAAGCACACCAAGGCTGAGCAAGTGGCGTGGCAAATAAAATCGCTTCTGGTGATAACATTAGGGCAAGTAAGTCGTTGTTCCATGTTGGATCGACTTCCGATAAATACATTAAATCTAAATCCATATATCCATCTTGATGACAATCGATATACAGAATTTCAAGCATTTCCATTAGTGGGAAAGCAAAGTAATGACTATTCCAAAAGCCTTTTCCTTTCGATGCATTCACGGTGCCCATACCAATGTAATCATCCTGAAGTGTAATGCCACCGAGTGTTGGACTACACCATGGTAACCTTACCGTTTCTATTATTCTGGTTGGGGCGAAATACGATAATTTCGTACCGGCAAAGGGCACACCTAAATTGTCATTACATAAACAAAATGGGTTATTATCTGATGCACCATCGGGTTTGTTCCCGACTCCCATCAATGAAAAGCCTTCAGTAAAACAACTCCAACACACTTGATCGACAATCTTGGTCCAAAGTTGTGCATCCTTACAAATGTTGTCAACCTCGGTATCCGCGATTGCTGAAGCACTCAATAAAAATGCCAATGCCGCAACAACCGATAAGGCATACTTGTTCATCTAAACACCTCGCAACAATGATGATAATGAAATGGATAACCAATTAATAAATTGAATAAATCCATCTAATATTTGCATTGCGATATCAGGTTGCATCAATGTTAGATAAATGCCGCCAACGACACCTAGAGCTAATACAATCAATTTCATAATTATTTTCTCACGTTAAATTCACGTACTTTGATGTAGTTCTTTTCAACACTCACCACTGAAGGTACGGCTTTAATAGCAAATTTGGTGATTAGCTCTTTTTCGAGAAGATAAATATCGCGTTTATATCGTTTTCTTAGGTCACCCAATTGCTCCCAACCGTTTCTATCATCTAGGCGCGTCACGATAATTTGATCTCGATAATCAAATTGGTCTTTATATTTGTCTAACCAAGCCAGCTGTAACGCATCCGTCGGGTCAACAATATATAAGCCAAGATAAGCATCTGGCATTTGTGCTAATGGATTAAATTTATCACCAGCCTTTGCAAGCACGACTCCCGCGCGGTTTACCAGGGGTTTTGTGCCCATCCCCTCGAAATGAACCTTAAGGTTATTTATTGACCATTCATAAGTTATGATGGTGTAAAATAACTATAAAGGTCAAGCATCATCACTAGCCCAACCACTAAACGTATTCAAATACTCACATCGTCTGAAATAAACGAACTTTACGCCCTTCCTAACTTTAACCGTACAGACAGGGAAGACTATTTTTCATTGGATAGTGAAACCCAAAAACTCGTTAATGAGCTAAGGCGATTAGAAACCCGAGTATATTTTATCCTTCTATTAGGCTACTTCAGATCACGTCCTATCATTTTTAACTTTTCATTTGATGAGGTTATAGCCGATCTTGATTATGTCAGGAGTAAATATTTCAATGGCAAAGATATGATGTTGGCTGACTTATCTCGAACAACAAAAACAAAGTTGTTTAAAAAACTACTTAATTATACCGGTTTTTCTATTTTTCAAAGTAAAGTAGATAAAGAGCCACTACTTAAAAGGCTTAATGATGTCGTAAAAATCAATTTAGAGCCTCGATATGTTTTCGATGAGTGCATTGCTTATTTTGGTCAAAACAGAATAGCGCTAGCGGGTTATACAACGCTGCAAGATACTATATCAACGGTATTATCAAATGAACGAAGCCGCATTGAGCTTGTACTCAATGAGAACTTAACCCAAACCACAAAAGCAACGTTACTTAAGTTACTTGAATCAAATAGCACTTTTACAGACTTAGCCAAATTAAAAATGATGGCTAAGGACTTCTCGGCCAGTCAAATAGCACAAGAGCTGAAGACACATAAAATCATACGTTCACTTTACCCTGAAATTAAAGTACTTATTACAGAACTGGAGCTATCCCCTAAAAACCTTGAATACTACGCGTCATTAGTTAAACACAAGTCCGTTTATAAACTCAGAAGACACCATGACAGCCAGACTATTTTATACCTTGTTTGCTATTTATTTTTTAGGTACCGAGAAACCAACGATAACTTAGTCTCTGCATTTATCTATATGATCAGAAAATTAACGGAGTCAGCCAAAGGCTACGCAAAGCAGCGCATTATTGAAGATGTCAATATTGTTAGAACCAAACTAAAATCCGCTGGTAGTTTATTAAAGTATTTTATCGATACCGACATGGACGATAGCCTTACTTTTGGTGATGTGCGTAAGAAAGCCTTTGAGGTTATCCCCGCAGAGAGCATTAAGCTATTAAGCGATCACTTAGATAATAATGACTTTGATGGTCGTGAATATGAATGGCAATTTATCGATAAACAATCGAGTAAAATTAAAAAACTTATACGCTCACTCTTTTTGTCTATTGATATCGAGTTCATTCACCTTAAAGACGAATTGCGCGAACAATACACCGCTGCTCACGAAGAATTAGCCGCATTAAAAACTATAAAAACAATGAACATAGATGTGGTACCTAAAAGTGAACGTGAATATTTCGAAGGTGATAATACAAAATTAATTGCCAATCGGTTTGAGTACTTCCTTTACCGAAAAGCAGAGCAGCTATTTCATAGCAATAACTTGACCGTTAAAGAAAGTGTAAATAATAGAAGCTTAACCTCTGACTTGATCCAACCTAAAGATTGGGAGCATAAAGCTCAAATCATTGAAAATACGGGGCTTGATAAGCTTGTCATTCCTATTAATAAGACGCTAGAAGATAAGAGTAAACAGTTAGAAGCAAAGTTCAAGGAAGTGAGTGAGCATATTTTTAGTGGGGATAATAAGTACGTTGAGTTTATTCCTGGTAAGGCCGAACTTAAGTGGTCTATTCCGAATAAACGATGGCAAGAAACTATCGAAAATCCTCTTTATAGTCAAATTCAACATATGGGTATTGTTGAACTCATGTTGTTTGTTGACCAAAAGACCGATTATTTAAAATCATTCACTCACATTTCAGTTAATAAAGAAAAATCACCCGCTAACAAAGAAGATCTGATCGCTTGTGTTTTAGCGAATGGTACCAATTATGGTTTATATAAAATGGCGAATATCTCCGACCGTTCAATGGGTAAATTACGCAGTGTAGATGATAGTTATATACGATATGAAACGTTAACTCAGTCGAATGACAAGGTTTCCAATGCCATAGCAACGTTGCCAATATTTGCATATTACCATGTTGATGATAACCAGTTATTTTCAAGTATTGATGGTCAAAAATTTGAGTGTCGAATTAATACGTTTAAGGCACGTTATTCATCAAAGTACTTCTCCAAAGGTAAGGGTGTATCTGCATTAACGCTGGTTTCAAATCATGTGCCAGTGAGTACGCAAGTTATAGGCGCTAATGAGTATGAAGGTCACTTTGCATTTGACTTACTTTACAATAATTCATCTGAAATACAGCCCAATACGTTATCGACCGATACGCATGGTACCAACAATGTCAATTTCGCTATATTGGATTTATTTGGCTATACGTTCGCCCCTCGATACGCAAAAATGAAAAAGGTGTTTTTTAATTTATTTGAAGTGTCTGAAGAAAATGGAGGTCACATTCAATTGATAAAGGAAATTAACCATAAACTCATTACTGAAGAATGGGATGAAATTCAACATATCGTGTGTTCATTGAGTCGAAAAACCACTACACAGAGCACAATTATTAGAAAGTTGAGCAACGGCAAGAGTCGTACATTGGCAGCTCTTCATGAATACGACCGTTTGATCAAATCTATTTATGTTTTGGAGTATGTTGATAATTCAACGCTGCGCCATTTTGTTCAACAAGCCTTGAACAGAGGTGAAGCGTACCACCAATTAAAACGAGCTATAACTTCCGTTAATGGTAATAAATTTCGTGGAGGTAATGATTACCAAGTATCACAATGGAACGACTGCGCTCGACTTATTTCAAACTGTATTATTTATTATAATTCAGCATTATTATCGGCATTTTTACAAATTCAAGAAAAGAACGGCAGACAAGACGTGGTTGATATTATTTCAAGGTTATCACCTGTCGCTTGGCAACATATAAACTTGAATGGAGAATATGCATTTAATAAAGATCGTAAGGAAATTGATTTAATCGGTTTACTCAATGGTATTGAAACAATTGATAGTGTCGATTGAACAAACAAGCTATGTGATAGTAAATATACACTCTTTCATATGGTATTAATAAGGTATACCTTAACGAGACCACTTAAAATCAAGTATTATAATAGTCCATTAAGTTATAAATACTATGTATAATGAACTGAACTAAAGAGACTATGTAAAATGGACTATCTAACTCATGAGTACTTTTCGAACTTACGCTTATTTAAGAGCTTCAACCAAAGAGCAAGATGCGGGACGCGCAAGAGATTCATTAATACGATTTGCTAGTGAGCATAAGCTTGTCATATCAGCATTCTTTGCAGAAAATGAATCTGGAGCCAAACTTCAAAGACCTGAATTGTTTAGGTTGCTTGAGATAGCTCAGAAAGGAGATGTCGTACTCGTAGAGCAAATAGATCGTATATCAAGGTTAAAAGATGATGATTGGTACTCGCTCAAATCAATTATAAAGGCAAAAGGTTTAAGGGTTGTTTCGTTAGATTTACCAACGAGTCACCAGTTTGCAGTAGTCAGTGATGAATTTACCGGAAGAATGTTATCAGCCATTAATGACTTGATGCTCGATATGCTCGCGGCTATTGCTAGAAAGGACTATGAAGATCGAAGAAGACGCCAAAAAGAAGGTATTGTCAAAGCTAAATCAGAAGGTCGCTACCTAGGTCGACCAACTGATATAGAGTTACAACAAAAGATTGAAGGTTTGTTGTCGGATAAAAAATCCTATGACTATATTCAACATATTTTGAGCTGTTCTCGCACTACAATTTCCAAAGTTTCAAAAAAACTAAAGCAAAAAAGTTTTGATACCTAAATAAGTTGAATAGATTATGATCATTATACAGAAACTTAGCAGCCAAAAACGTGCAAAATTCACATACTCAAAGTCACATTACAGTATTTAATCTATAGATAAAATCTTCTTGACTTTAAAGGCGCTCGTTATATTGAATGGGGGAAAATAAAAGTTTTGCATGGATACTCGTGAAAAAGGTAAGATTAACAAGGGGGGGAGCCGTGAGTTTGATAAAAGTGCTATCAAACATTCCTCTTTAGAAAAAACGATGGTTTTGGAAGGTAGTGAACAGTCAGTCATATAATAGTGACTATAAACTGACTAAAAATACACAATAAACAGAGGTCGAACTATTAATATTGCTAGGGAGAAGTTCATGTCAAAAATTGTAGTCATCACTGGAGCTAGTTCTGGAATAGGGTTTCAGTTATCTAAAACTTTATTGCTAAGCGAGTCCAACATACTAGTTATCGCGATTGGTAGGCGCGGTAATATGCTATCGAAATTACAAGCTCTATTTCCAAAAAAAGTGTTGACGATTGAGGCTGATATTGCTTCTCCTGATGGGCGGAAGGACGTTGTATCAGCTCTTTCTCAATACTCGAAAATTGACTGTTTGGTGCATTCAGCTGCCACCGTTCACCCGCTAAATAGCATTAAAAAACTCAAACTCGATGATTGGCGAAAATCACAACAGACCAATGTGGAAGCGCCTTTATTCCTAACTCAATTATTAATAAATAAATTCAATAACAGTAGGGTGTTATTTATTACCAGTGAACCAATCATTCACCCGGTTTTTGGTGCAAGCAGTTATTGTGTTAGTAAAGCTGGACAACAAATGGTTTACGAATGTTTTAAAGCTGAGTTTCCTATTAATAAAGTTGCTTTTTGCCTTGTTTCTCCTGGGATGGTAGATACACCAATGCAAGAACAAATCCGGCAGGCTGATCCAAATGAACTTCCTATGGTTGAAGCAATATCTGCATTATATGCAGACAATAAATTGTTGGTGCCTAGTGTTGTTGCAGATTTCCTTAAGTGGTTGTTATTGACCGTTGATGTACACGATTTCAATCAAAATATATGGGATATTTATGAAGAAAAACACCACTCATTTTGGCTAAATATTAATGAAAATTAGAAATATTTTTCTTGTCATTTAGGCGGAATCCCCAGATCTATCTACGAAATAATTTAGGTGAAATATGACTGAAAGCAAACTAATTTCAGATCTTGAAACGCTGAAAAAAACTATCTCAGGTGACTTGTTATTATCTTCAGACCATGGATATCAAGCTAGCTGTTACTTATTTAATCGCGCTATTCATAAAATGCCATTAATGATTGTGGTTATTCTTGATGTCACAGACATCATTAAAACTATAGAATTTGCGACTAAACACCATCTACCTATCAGTCTAAGAGGAGGAGGTCATAGTATTTGTGGTAGCTGTCTGATAGATGGTGGGGTCGCTATTGATATGCGAGCTTTGAAAACTATCAATATTGATCATGATTTAAAAATAGTAAGTGTTGATGCTGGTGTGCTTAACCAAGAATTAGACCATGCAACTCAGGAACATAAGCTCGCCCTACCACTTGGGACTTGTAGCTCAGTCGGGGTGGTGGGAGCGACATTGGGTGGAGGTATAGGTTTTTTATCGAGAAAATATGGACTTACATGCGACAACGCAGTGCAATTTACAATGCTTACCGCAGCAGGGAATTTAATAAAGGTCAATGAACACAGTTATAAGGACTTATTTTGGGCGTTAAGAGGTGCAGGAAGTAATCAATTTGGGGTCATCACTCAAATTGACTACCAACTTCACCCTATGCCTGAATTGGTATACGGAGGAACTATTAGTTGGTCTATTAACTTAGCTAACTTGATTTTTAAAAACTATCAAAAGCTAATGTCTGATGCCCCAGATGATTTATTCTTGTATATCTTTACGTCCAGTGATCAGACGTCCAATCCGATTATATCTGTATTTGGGTTTTACTTTGGTAACAGACTAAAAAGTGAACAACTATTTAGTAAACTCCTAAATTGGGCTAAACCATTGACATCAGATCTCAAGACTAGACCTTATTTGGAGCTTCAGTCTGCACATTATCAAGAAGGGCTAGCGATTTATTGGAAACACGGATTTATTGACGGCCCTCTTACTGACAAACTCACTAAGTTAATAATAGCAGTAAATAAACGATGTCCCGTCGCTTCAGGGGGAATAATGTTAGATCCACTAGGTGGGGCGATAAACAAAGTTGATAGATCAAGTACAGCATTTATTCATCGAAACTCTCAGTATATTTGTAGTATAACAGGGTTGTATGCAGGAGATTTTGTACCAGACTTTGTTAAAGACTGGGTGAATGAAAGTTATCAGGCATTAAGCCCTTTCTTTAATGGGAATGCTTATCAAAATTATGAAGATATTGAGTTGGATGAGAGTAGGTGCTACTTCGGCGAACATTTTGAAAGACTAAAAATAATTAAATCCTTGTATGATCCCCAAAATTTGTTCAGTGGGATTTTGTCCAAGTAGATGCACCAATATACTGAATAGTCAATTGTTATCAATTACTCAACCCGTATACATATATTGAAACATTTGAACTAACTCGGTTAAAACCATGGAATTATAGAGTGCTAGCAGACTAGAACAATCGATGCTCTCAAAACATTAGCCACTTTTTTTCAGCCGTAGTTAAACAATAGTATATAAATGCATCATTGATTGTTGTCATTTTACGTAACTATGAGGTAAATAGCCCAATAGGGCTCCAAAAGAAGAATGATAGTCTTAATATCGTTTTTTTAGTACAACATTGGCATTTTCATCTACTAAGTTGAAAACACTATTATTTGAATCTAAGTCTATTCCACCATATAGTTTCATAACTAGTTCCTCATTACAGTGATCATTAAGCTTAGCCTGTAGAGTCGAAAACGTGCCACTTACACGGATGAGATTTCTATATGAGTATCTTTAGGAATATCTTTCACGTCAAAGAGTGTTTTCAGGTTACTGCTGTTTAGCTTGTTCTCTAAGCGTTTTTAAAAAGCTAGGAGGGATCTTGAAAGTACATACAGGCAAAAGCACTCATGACAATGTCGTGTTGAATATAGGTAGATTTAGATTTATCTCTTATCTCAGGCATTGCATTAAGCACCGCGGAAAATGATTTCCTCTGTGAGGTAAAACTCAGATGCTTCTTGGGTTTAGTATGTGTTGTCAAATGTAGGCCAGATAAATATATTATTGGTTATATATTTGATCTTATCGTAGTAATTGAAAAAAGTTTAAAATATTTTTGAAAATAATATATTTTGAACTTGAAAGGGTAGGAAAGAAAAAGTCAGCGCGAAAAATATTTTTTATTATTGGCTTAAACTCATTGTTTTATACCCGTCACCATTCAAAGTGCGGGTTTTAAAATCTGAAAATTGTCATTGATCCAGCTATCTAGACTGCCGGAAATTTTAGGTAATGTGATAGTAAAAAATTCACTTATTCGCCGACGAAACTCTTTCGTCGAGGAAAAATATTCTCCATTTCTAGCCTTTTCATTCATCACTTTCCAAAGTCGCTCTATTGGGTTCAAATTAGGGCTATACGGTGGTAAATATATTAGCTCGATATTTAACCTTTCAGCTTCCTTTTTAACAATATCTGAGCGGTGATAACCCGCCCCATCCAATACTAATTTGATTGTCCCACTACTCTCGTAGCTCTGACGTACATTCGCCAGAAAATCAACAATGGCTTCACCGTTCACTGTTTTCTCATATTGTTTAATAACCGCTTTTTCTAAATGACCTAGTTCAATAGCACCTACAACATTAATACGAGAGCGACTGCCCGTTGTTTTTATCGCTTTATCTTCGCCTGTTCTTATCCACCCGGCAGTTATTTTAGTGGCTTGCATTGGGTGGACCGCATCCATGAATAATAACCGCTCGTCAGGCAATAGCGCTAACTTGAGCTGTTTGTAATACGCTATGAATTCAGCTTGTTTTTCTTCATCAAACTTATGAGGTACACCTTTAGGTTTTTTGTAACTGAAGTTATGCTGATGTAGCCATTTATTTAATCCTGAAATTTTGTAGGCTACGTCATATGTTTCTTGAATATGAGTCTGTATTTGATGTGCGTGGAGATAAGTAACGTCACATAAGTGTTCGATGAGTTGCTTCGTTTGTTCAACGGTTAGGTGGCTTTGAGAACCACCACTTTCTATTGTTAATTTTTCACTGTCTAAGTAATTATCGATAAATCGCACCACACTGGTTTCATGCACACGTAATACTTGTGCAATCATAGGTGTAGGCCAACCTTCATTACGCAATAAAACGGCTTTAATTCGGTCACTTTCACGTTTATCACGTGATTTTTTGTGACGAGCTTCTAATGTGGCTTCTTGCTCTACTGACAGCGTTATATTTCTCATGCCGCTATCATGATCTCATTATCGATAAAATCAAGCACTTTCAATGATCACAGGTATATTTGGCTCTCTTGGTTAGCGCGAACTGCTGTTTCCTAGTGTGGTTGAAGATTTAATTGCCAAACGTATTATTCACGGCAGTTAATTTATTTAACCAGTAACGCATCACTTTAAGGGGTTAGTTCCATATAGCACCTATTTGTCACTAGTAATAGCTACGGCCCCTATAAAATATGGCTTGAGTCAAAAACACAACTAAAGATAGAAGCAGGTATACAACCTTGCATAGTTTAATTTAATGAGTTAAATGGTTCGTTTATTCATCAATTTTATTCATTTTTGAACAGCCAAGAAAACGGTCGTTTTAATTGCACTAAAAACTGATTTACAAATAATGAATAATACTAACATATAACAATTACTTACACGGTTAAATTATTAGGTTCAATTTTCACATAAATAGCTGTATACATTATTTTTAAAGGGTTGTAACTGTTTATGAGTAAAAACCAGTGCTATGTGGAATTAACCCCTTTAAATAAACTTCTTAAAGCCGAAAGGCGCTTTTCTATTTGATTTACGGAATAACGGCAATCATTTTAGGCTTTGCATTCTCTGCATTAGGTATCTCTTCAATAAAACGATTGAAAAGTTTAATCTAAATCAATAAAACTTAATGAGAATAATTTGCATTAGCGACTTATTAGATGTAGACTCACCACACTAACTAATACCGTAACTCATAGAATCTTATATCTAATGAATAAAAGCCTTGTTGCCTTAGCAATTTTAACCACGTTGAGTCAAACCAGTTTAGCCGCTCCTTCCCCTGATGATGATAGCAATATTGAACAAATGTCTATTTTTGGTAGTGACCAGTCGGTAAATGACATTCCTGGTAGTGCCCATATGATTACTGAAGAACAATTAGAAAAATTTGATTACAGCGACATTATGCGTACGTTAACGTCTATTCCGGGTGTTTATGTGCTAGAAGAAGACGGTTATGGTTTACGACCTAATATTGGTATGCGTGGAACTGGGCAAAACCGTAGTGAAAAAGTAACCATAATGGAAGATAATGTGCTGGCAGCCCCAGCACCTTATGCCGCTCCGTCAGCTTATTACTTTCCAACAGCAGGTCGCATGCAACAAATTGAAGTATTAAAAGGTACTTCAAGCGCTATGTATGGACCAAGAACAACAGGTGGCGTGATTAATTTATTGTCTCGTCAAATACCTGATGAGGAACTCTCAGGCCAAGTTGATTTGAACTTAGGTGGCGATGGCTATGGTAAGTTACATGCTTACGTGGGCGGAAAAGGAAAAAATGTTTCGTCAGTATTTGAAGTGTATCGTTACCAAGCTGACGGTTTTAAAAACATTAATAACACTGATCAAGAAGCTGATTTCATTAAAAATGACTACCTTGCTAAATTTCGTTTAAATAGCGATGCAGACGCAAAATATTATCAAGAGTTAGAGTTAAAACTAAAATATTCAGACGAAGACGCCAATGAAACTTATATGGGCATTACGGATGAAGATTTTAACAGTCAACCTTACAATCGTTATTCTGCTTCACAGCTTGATAATATAAGCACTGAACATAAACAAGTACAATTAAATCACCTTTTACAGCTTTCAGAGCGCTTTAATTTTGTCAGTACGGTTTACTACAACGACTTTTCAAGAAACTGGTATAAAGCTAGTAAAATTAATGGTTTGTCATTAGGTAGTGGTGGTATTGAAGCCGCTGCTGATTTTGATAAATCGCCTAGTGAACAACCCTTATCTTTTGATGTTAAAGCCAATAACCGCGCTTATATTTCAAAAGGCGTACAAACAGTACTTAATGCTGATTTCAATGATCATCAAGTTAAGTTTGGCGCGCGCTATCATGAAGATGAAATGGATAGATATCAATGGGTTGATGGTTTTCAATTAGATCAAAGTTATCAGCTAACTCAACTTAGTTCAGGTACGCCGGGTACAGACTCAAACCGTATTGATAGCGCGAAAGCAACGGCACTGTTTGTTCATGACGAATATAGCGTTGGTAATTTCATTTTCAATGCGGGTTTACGCTATGAAAACATGACCATTAGCCGCAAAGATTGGGGGACAGGTGTTAGTGATCGTAATCAGCCACTGAAAAAAGATATTGATAATAGTCTTGATGTGTTTCTACCCTCACTTGCCTTAACGTATAAAGTTAATGATGATTTAGTCATTATTGGTGGTGTACAAAAAGGTTTTGCGCCACCAGCACCAGGTAATAAAGAAGCAATAAATGAAGAAAGTATTAATTATGAATTGGGTTTTCGCTACAACGACTCTTTAGTGAATGCCGAAGCCATCTTGTTTTATGCAGATTACGCCAATATGTATGGCAATTGCACCGCAAGTCAAGGCTGTGATGATGAAAATATTGGCGATCAATATAATGCGGGTAAGGTTCAAATAGGAGGTCTTGAGCTAATGGTGGGTTATCGTTTTGAAACACAATCAATCACCTTTCCTATTGATTTAACTTATACCTATACCGAAACTGAATTTAAAAATGCTTTTGACTCTGATCTTGATACTTGGGGTACAGTAAATGCGGGTGATGAGTTACCTTATGTACCCAATAATCAACTGCAATTAACTTTGGGTGCAGAGGGTGATAACTGGCGTAGTGATTTATTAGTGCGTTATTCTGGTGAAATGAGAACACAAGCTGGTCAGGGAACAATGTTAGCGGGTGAACTGGTCGCGAGCCGTACAGTCGTTGATTTTGCCGCACATTATTCGCTAGATGAACAGCAAGAGCTAACGTTAAATATTGATAATTTACTTGATGAAACTTATGTTTCTACCCGTACTCAAGGCTCTATTATGGTGGGTAAACCTCGAACGTTAATTTTGGGTTATAAATATAGTTTTTAAGGTAAATTAAACTGGTTAACCGTAAAGCCAAGTAAGCAGTACGCTTACTTGGTTAACATAATAATATACTATTCCGTCTTAGAATAAATTAACGGTTTATAGAGACCCGTTATACTTCACAATTGGTCTTTTCGAAACATATTTCCCTGCCTGACATCTTTGCCTTCAACCAAATAAACAATGTATTCACAAAGGTTCGTGGTGTGATCGCCAATTCGCTCTAGTGCGCGGGCGCACCAAGTTACGCGTAATAAGGCGACCACTTGCACACGAAAATGTTGTGGTGTTAATGAGTGCTTAACGAATTTATTAGAACACCATTGCGCAAATGCAGCGACGGCATTGGAAAGTAAATCTGACATTATTATAGCCTAATTTATTTGGTTGCAATAATTAAATAAGATTAAAAATTGGAAGTTAAACTATGCTGCCGCAAGCTCACATTAAAACGGGCGATAACTTCAGTTAATGGTAATAAATTTCGTGGAGGCAATGATTACCAAGTATCGTAATGGAACGACTGCGACGACTTATTTCAAACTGCATTATTTATTATAATTCAGCGCTAATTTCTGCATTTTTGAAAATTCAAGCAAAAAATGGCAGACAAGATATTGTTGATATTATTTCAAGACTCTCACCAGTCGCTTGGCAGTATATTAATTTAAATGGCGAATATGCTTTTAATAAAGATCGTAAAGAAATTGACTTAGCTGGGTTACTTAATGATATAGATCCATTAAATGTTAATCCTGGTTAATCTTGGAGAAGCAAAACTAATAGTTACTCAATTAATCAGTACGTGATCTTACCAGTTAACTATTAGAACACACTAAAACTGGTAACGCATTGGCAGCTACCGTTCTCTAAACTTCACATTCAAAATTATTGGCATAGCGTACGTTCATAAAATCGGTTTGAGAGTAATTTTATGTAAAAAATAAAGTTGTAGAACGAGAACAATGCCTATGACTGCTTCAGGCTTATTGTGACTGCTAGGTATAGTGATTTGGATCGTAATTTATGACCGTTTACAGCTCTTTAGCTGTAGTTATGGTACTAAAACTTTAGGTCTTCAAAGTTAAGGTTTTTAGATATCAGCCAGTACACAAAACCTATCAGCAGGTCATCATCTGACGGCTGATGTCTAAAAGGCACACAATGAGGAAACCGCGGGAATTCAACTCGGTGTTATGGGGATTGCTTGATTGTCTTTTGCTCTTGATGGTTAAAATTGTTTCTTGGGACTAATTTACGTTGCGTTAATATGCTTTCCACTGTGATATTTTCCTCTCATACTGCTTTATTTTAATCTAGATCCGATAAGTTTGAGCAAATCGAACAATACTAGCCCTTATCAACCATTGCCGATAATTTAACCTTTGCTCATTGACTACCACTAACTAACTAATAAGGGTGGTGCCCTTGGTAAATATAAATGAAGCAATACGTCTGTCACAATCATGCCGGCACCACAACAAGGGCAAACAAAGGTCGGTGTTCGCTCATGTGATTTGGCTTCACTCGATAACGCTTTATCCAATGGTATTATCGGTTCGTTAACGTTCAGTAATTGCCGTGCTTTACCCAAGTTCTTCTTACGACCTGTATTCGCAGTCAAACCATAATGTCGAATACGGTGAAAGCCACTCGGTAATACATGCAGTAAAAAACGTCGGATAAACTCATCATGTGTCAGCGACATAGTACGTTGTCTATTCTGGTATTAGGTGATCGCGATGCATGAGAATATGCACTCATCACATAAAAGGCCAATCAAGAACCCAAGCGACCCTGTTCCCTGAAGCATTAGATGATTTTGTTGCCGATGAAAATCCTGTGAGAGTTATTGATGCTTTTGTTGATAGTGTAGACTTAGCTTCATTAGGATTTGAAAAAGTCACAACCAAAGCAACTGGCCGCCCATGTTACCATCTAAGCATGATGTTCAAACTCTATATTTATGGTTATTTGAATCATATCCAATCATCTCCAATCATCTCGACGATTAGAAAAGAAATCTCACCGCAATGTTGAATTAATGTGGCTTCTCGAGCGTTTAACCCCTGACTTTAAAACCATCGCAGACTTTAGAAAAGACAACAGCACAGGCATTAAAAATACGTGTCGTCAGTTTGTTCAGCTATGCCGCGAAATGAATATGTTCACCAATGTGATAGTTGCCATTGATGGTAGTAAATTCAAAGCAGTGAACAATAAAAAAAAGACCTATACTCCAAAAAAAGCAAAGGACTTAATTGCTCGGTTCGATGCGAGTATTAGTCACTACTTAGCGATTTTAGCGGATAAAGATAAACAGGAATATTCTGATGAAGATGTCACTGTCATGCACGAGAAAGTGGCATGGATGAAGAAGAGACTCACCGAATTAGCTGACCTTGAAGCAAGAGTAAATGAGCATCCCGACAAACAATTGTCACTCACCGACCCTGATTCAAGGCTCATGAAAACGAGCAACATGGTGCGGCAAGTTTGCTACAACGTACAATCTGCCGTAGATAGCCAACACCACTTAATTATTAGTCACGAAGTTACGCAATCCACAGATAGAGGAAAGCTTCATTTAGTCGCTAGTCAAGTACAAGAAGCACTTGAAACCACTAATATAACCTTTGTGGCAGACAAAGGTTATTACAGCAGAGTTGATATTAAAAACGTGCTCGATACAGGATCTGAAATGCTGGTACCCAAAGGAGATACATCAGGGGCTGCAAAAGCTGGGATATTCAACAAAAACCAATTCAAATATAACAAGGAAAAAGACGAGTACATTTGCCCTGCGGGTAACGTATTGCCTTATCGTCGTAATGCCATGGAAGATGGTTTACAGATACGCATCTATGTAGACCATATTGCTTGTAGAGATTGCGATATTCGCGCAAAGTGTACTCGCTCACTCAAAGAGCCAAGAAAAATGCGACGTTGGGTACATGAAAATGACATTGATGCCATGCATCAACGACTCAAGGAAGCGAGCGACACGCCGCTTATTCGTAAGCAAACTGTAGAGCACCCATTCGGCAACATAAAGATGTGGATGGGTGCGACTCATTATATTACTAAGCGTTTAAAAAACGTAAGTACGGAGACTAACCTACATGTTCTTGCTTATAATCTTAAACGAATGATGTCAATTAAAGGCACAATTGGTTTGATGAAGTTAATCAGGCAATAGTTGGTCTGATTTGGTCTAAAAACCTCACTATTAGTGACAAAAACACCAATATAAACGTAATAACACTACAGAGTTCCCCATCACGTTAGTCACCGTAAGTAACCTAAAATGCTTGTAAAAGTAGCTATTATTAACACCAGAACAAAGATAGTGCGCGAACAGCACAGTTGTTTATCAGTTTTCACACAGCCTGAGCTTAAACCTGACCCTCAAGCGGCAGTAGATTTCGGTTGTTATTACCCTGACTATTTGCCAAAGCGAACACGAATTCTATGTTGCTTCGTGCCCCAAAGTGCCATAAAAACCTTTTACAGGTACTGATTTATTTGTGTGTGCTTTTCCAGTGAAATAATCACAACTGTTCAAAATCCACCCTATTAGCAATTTCGAGGGGATGGGCGCAAAACCCCATTTAGCAAAAAACAAATGATATTAAATTCCTAAGGTTCATTTCGAGGGGATGGGCACAAAACCCCAAATAATATATCCTCTAAAGGGTATGTTACCTTGGCCGTTTGGCGCTGGTCGATGATGTGACTAAAGTGGCTTGTGAAGGCTTCGATATACATGCTTATACTCCTGAAAAGAGAGTATAAGATCACGAACGCTGTATTAGGTCAAATAAGATTTAATCGATAGCGTATTTTGTTTAAAAAACGTTCGCGATCTCACCCTGGTATTGCATGTATCAGTTCCTAATAACTTTTTAAAATGAAACAACACACTAGTTTTGAATTAATCAGGCTATCCAAGCAAACTGCAAATCCGCGGGATTATTGGCCGTAGCTCACTTTTTTGAGGGCGCGAATAGAACCATGAACACTTAGTTATAAGGAATGGTTAAGGCGAGCAGCACGCTATGACCCTCGGTCAAAATAGGGCGTTGGTCACCCAATAGTCACGATTTGGTCACGGTCACGAAATACACGGAGATTTATTTTGATATAGAAAAGAGAAAAGCCCTTAAGCTATAACAGCTTAAGGGCTTTAAATGTTGGCGGAGCGGACGGGACTCGAACCCGCGACCCCCGGCGTGAC
>TARA_R110002050_G_scaffold90669_6_pt1 | contig 25017 bp, 20 predicted proteins | sample TARA_R110002050 | Tara Oceans TARA_R110002050 (sample SAMEA4396988) | marine metagenome | biome: Polar Biome; feature: [DCM] deep chlorophyll maximum layer (ENVO:01000326); material: water (ENVO:00002006), including particulate matter (ENVO:01000060) such as... | depth 25 m
CTGGTATTCCAAGAGGTTAAAGCTGATGTGTTTAACGGGCTAAGAGACCGTATAACCGGTAAGTTAGGACGCATTAGGACCAGAGGTGCAGATTACCTGTTTTTTGCACTTTTAGATGCTATTGTGGATAATTATTTTTTAGCTATTGAAAACCTGAACAACAGAATTGAAATCCTAGAGGAAGAAGTATATTCTAATCCAGAACCGGTGGTGGCAAAGAACATTCAACTACTTAAAAAGGAAGTGCTTAAGATCAGAAGATGGATCTTTCCGGTAAAGGAGCTAATAAGCCGACTTATAGATTCTGAAAATCCGTTGATTACAAAGGATACGAAATTGTTCTTACGAGACGTATTGGACCATGCCATTGAAATAAACGAAAGTTTACAGATTTATAGAGAAATGTCTATGAGTTTAATGGAAATGTATATGAGTAATATGAGTAATAAAATGAACGAGGTAATGAAAGTATTGACCATTATGGCCTCAATCTTTATACCATTGACTTTTATTGCCGGTATCTACGGAATGAACTTTGACCATATGCCAGAACTGCATTATAAGTATGGTTATTACGTTGTTTGGATCGTAATGATACTTCTGTTTATAGGTATGATGTTCTATTTTAAAAAGAAGAAGTGGTTATAAACCTGCATCTATTGCCTTTATAAAGTACTGAATTACCTATAGCATACGTATTCCATTAAAGAAATATGCTTATGGGTCATTGGTAGCTTAGCGTTTCATATATCTTGCCCTTGTTCAATGTATTGGACAAATAAGGTTTTGACATTTTTTTAAAAGTGATCAAAATGTAGTAGTAACATTTAATATGTATATATGAAAACTAAGAATATTTATATGTCTTTAGCTGGAATCCTTTTAATGACAGGAACGCTAATGGCGCAAGAGAAGAATCAAGAAGTATTAGATACTAAAATATCTAAATCTTATACTGTAAACAACGGAAAAAAGTTGGTTAAAAATTCAGTAGAGATTACCACAAAACGATTGAACACTGTTGAAAGTGCTAAAGAAGATGAGGGCAAGATAGATCAGGATAGGGTAGTGGACAGTGTAGCCACAATTATTAAAACAGTTCAAATAGATAATGACGAAGACGATGCTTTCGATGAAAAAATAGTGTTCAGTTATGAAGCTAAAACTCCTGAAGATTTTGTTTTGGTTTCAAAGAACAATGAATTGGTGGTAGCCATGAATGAGGGTGACAATCTAAAAATCGTAGAGAACATCAATTTGAAAAGTAAAAAAATGATGAACGATAAAACTACTTATATATTTACCAATGAACACGGTGAAAATTTAGAATTTTTGGTGGAAGAATATAGTAGACCCAATGAAACTGCTATGTTAGAAGAGTAATTCACTATAACAATGAATAGACAAGAGCCGCATTTGCGGCTCTTTTTTTATATCAATCTTTATTGTTTAACTAATCAAAAAGGCTAGATGATAAATACCGATCACCACGATCACAAACGATAGATACAATAATACCTTCTTCTATTTCTTGAGCTAATCTTAGGGCAACGGTAGCTGCGCCACCACTACTCATCCCAGAAAAAATACCTTCTTCCCTGGCTAATTTTCTTGCCATTTCCTTGGCTTCTATCTCATTGACCTCCATAATACGATCTACCTTTTTAGCATCAAAAATCTTAGGCAAATATTCCGTAGGCCATTTTCTAATACCAGGTATGCTGGCGTTGTCACTTGGTTGTACTCCTACAATTTGTATATCCTTATTTTGTTCTTTTAAGTACGTAGAAGTTCCCATGATGGTACCCGTTGTACCCATGGCAGATACAAAGTGGGTAATTTCACCTTGGGTATCGTTCCAAATTTCAGGTCCCGTTGTTTTATAATGTGCTTTCCAGTTATCTGGATTGCCAAATTGGTTCATCATTTTATAACCTTCATTGGCTACTTTATTTTCAGCATAATCGCGAGCACCTTCAATTCCTACATCAGAAGAAGTTAGGGTCACTTTTGCACCATAAGCTCTCATAGTCTGCACACGTTCTTTCGTAGAATTCTCGGGCATTACCAATTCTATATCCAATCCGTATACTCCGGCGATCATAGCCAAGGCAATACCGGTGTTACCGCTAGTAGCTTCGATCAGCTTATCATTTGCTGTAAAATCACCATTATCGTAACCTGTTTTGATCATGTTATACGCGGCACGGTCTTTCACGCTTCCTCCAGGGTTATGACCTTCCATCTTAAAATACACAGATACGTTAGGGTTGGTATTTAAAACCCTTGATTTTACCAAAGGCGTATTACCAATGAGCGATAATAAAGAATTAGACATGGGGTATTGTTTTTATTTTAATTTCTGGGGTGTGGAAAACAGTGGAATGTGCGGGTACAGACGCCGTTATCCATGCGTTACCACCAATAATGCTGTTGGCACCTATTATGGTATCTCCGCCTAAAATAGTGGCATTGGCATATATGGTGACATTATTTTCTATTGTTGGATGCCGTTTGGTCTTCTGTAAATTTTTAGCCACAAAAAGACCGCCCAAGGTAACCCCTTGGTATATTTTAACATCGTTCTTAATTATTGCAGTTTCACCTATGACCACACCTGTGCCGTGATCTATATGGAACGACTTTCCTATTTGCGCACCAGGGTTAATATCCACGCCGGTTTGTCTATGGGCATATTCCGTCATTAATCTTGGTACCAATGGAAATCCTGTTTTATACAGTTCGTGTGCCAACCTATATACGGATATGGCATAGAAGCCAGGATATGCCATGTACACCTCTTCAATAGATAATGAAGCAGGATCACAATTAACCGTAGCCTCTGCGTCTAAATTTAGACTTTCTAACACTAAGGGTAATTTTTCAACATAGTTCTCCCAAACCTTTTTACAGGGTTTTTCACTTTCCCAGCAAGCTAGATCAACTAGTTCATCAAATTGTTTCTCCAATTCACCCAAGCTGTCCGCTACCGGTGTTTCAATATCGAACAGGGTATAAAAAAGTAAGTCGGTAAACTTTTCAGTATTTCTTTTTAATCGAAATCTTAAGTTTGGTTGCTTCTTGTGAGTATTAATCTTTTCGATAATAGATCGATGGTCCATGAGTTTGCATTAGTTCATCAAAATTAACCAAATAACTAAAAGTACTTCTCATCTAATGGTTAACTTTAGCTTAAAATCACAAGAGTTAGGTCGTATGTTAGAAACGAATATTACAAAAAGCACTTTACAATATTTAAATGCACTTAAAGAAAACAATAATAGAGAGTGGTTTACGGAACATAAACCCACCTTTCAAAAAGAACAAGAACAGGTAAAAAGCTTTTTTAATCATGTACTACAATTATTGAATGCCCACGATGAAATTGAAAAATTAAAAATATTTAGAATTTATAGGGATGTTCGTTTTTCCAAGAACAAGACTCCTTATAAAACGCATTTTTCTGCCTCATTTGCTAGAGCTGGTAAGCATAGGCGTGGTGGCTATTATGTACAAGTTGCGCCGGGCAATAGTTTTATAGCTACCGGTTTTTGGGCACCAGAGAAGAATGACCTTTTACGCATAAGAAAGGAATGGGAGTTAGATTCTTCTGAATTGGTCGCCATTATCGAAGACAATTCGTTTAAAAACATATGGGGTCCATTGGTAGGTGATGAGCTTAAGACAGCACCTAAGGGATTTGATAAAGAAGACCCTAACATTGCATTTATTCGTAAAAAACAATTCATTTTTACCAAAAGCTTTACCGATGCAAAGGTACTGTCAGACGATTTTGCCAAGCAAATAGACCAAGCGTTTAAGACTATAAGACCTTATTTTGACCTTATGAGCAGTATATTGACCACCAATTTAAATGGGGAATCACTATTGGACGAGCTCTAACTTTTCAAAATATTGAATTTGATCCTGTATTCTTTTAATCACCATATTCATCATTCGCTTATTCAAGGCAGATGAGTTTTGAATATAAATTTCATATTCATCGACCGTAAATTGGCCAATGATTATACCTTTTAAAGAATTTCTAAACTTAATGTCTTTTTGAATGGCCTTGGTAACATAGTCCAAACGTTTTTCAAGTTTTAGCTCGTAAAACGTATTTTTCATTTTCTTGATATAATTCTGAAAAGAGGCTAGGAATAAATCATTCTGTAATTTTAATATGGGGCGTAATGTAAGATTTTGAAATCGTTCATCATCACTCATATTTGGTACTATTCTGGCAGATGGAATTAAAGGTCGAATTGACTGCAATTTCTGTGTCCTGTCCATTATGTATAGATTTTACTTAAAGGTACGTATAAGATAAAATCCATATACAAGGGGTATAATAAGTTTTTAACCTCTTATGAACAATAACCACAGTATTAAATAAGTACCCCTAAAATTTTGTTTATCATAATTCTGTCAAGCAACAATTATTAATATGAAACTTATTAATTGCTCTCTATTTACAATTGATAAATCGTACCTCTAAAATGGGCTAAATTGTAGTTTTACTAAATTAACAACTAACTTTGCAGTGTAAATTTTGCTAAAAAATAGACTATGAGATTTCATACAAGAAAATTAGTTAAACCAGGCGATTTAAATTCTAACGGCACTTTATTTGGTGGTAGATTATTAGCTTGGATAGATGAAGAAGCAGCCCTTTACGCCATTATTCAATTGGAAAACGGTAAAGTGGTTACCAAGTATATGTCAGAAATCAATTTCATGAGCGCCGCCGTTAAAGGTGACGTTATTGAAATAGGTATAGAGGTGGTAAAGTTCGGTAAAACATCATTGACCTTAAACTGCGAGGTACGTAATAAGATGAATCATGAAACTATTGTTACCGTAGATAATATCATTATGGTCAACCTAGGTGAAAACGGAAAACCTACACCACATGGTAAGACCAAAATAGAGTTTGTAAAAGATCGCTTAGCGGCATTGGGTGAAGTTGATTAACTTTCACCCAATTCTTTTGCTATTCGCTGTACGTCATCAAGTACTCGCAATAGGTTTCCTCCCCATAATTTTTCTATTTCTTCTTGGGTATAGCCTCTATTTACAAGTTCTAGGGTTACGTTGAAGGTTTCAGAAGCATCGTTCCAACCTTCAATTCCACCGCCGCCATCAAAGTCAGAGCTAATACCCACATGGTCAATACCTATTAATTTTACCATATAATCTATATGGTCTACGAAATCACTGATATTTACCGCTTCTGGCGCATCGCTTTTAGTTTCTGCAATTTCTTTGCCTATTTTTAAAACCTTAGGGTAGTTGTCCATGAATGCCGCCTTTTCAACATCGGATAAACTGGAAAATTGAGAACGCTCATACCAAGCTATATCCAAGGAATCTGCTACTTGCTGGTAAATTGATTTCATGAATGTTGCCCTTGCTTCATGCTTTTCCGTATTTAGATATGAACTAAAGGCAACCGTTTGTACTACACCTCCATTTTCTTTCATCATAAGCAATTGCTCGTCATCCAAATTTCTGCTATGTCCACATAAGGCTCTTGCCGATGAATGCGAGGCTATTATAGGGGCTTTTGACAAGGAAATCATTTGCTTTATAGCTTCTTTTGATGGGTGAGATACATCTATCATTATACCTAACCTGTTCATTTCAGCAACGGCCTCTTTCCCCAAAACACTTAAACCATTATGCAACCATTCATCATCAGCTTCACCTGTATTGGAGTCAGAAAACTGACTATGACCATTATGTGCCAATGAAATATAACGTGCGCCCAAATCATGGTAAACCTTAAATTGGTCCATATCTAGACCAATCGGGTATGCATTTTCAACACCGATCATGGCAACCTTTTTACCACTTTTTACAATTCTTTTTACATCTGCAGAATTTAATGCCAATTCAATTTGATCCGGTGCAATTTCTTCGCACAACTTATGGATAGCCTCAAATTTTGACATGGCATTTTCTTTGGCCTTGGCATAACCTTCATCTGTAAGTGTATCTTGACCTGTGTAAACAATAAGCCAAGTAACATCCAAACCGCCTTCTTCCATCTTAGGTAAATTGATTTGGGTATCTAGCCTCTGACTGTAATTTACACTGTCTGTGAAGTTTTTAACGTTGATGTCATTATGGGTATCAATAGTAATGACTTCTTCATGAATTCGCTGGGTTTTTTCAAGCGTGGTTTCTTCTTTTTTCTCCTTTTTTTCTGCGCAGGATACTATCGATAAAACGCACATTAAATAGATAAACTGTTTCATAGGGTTGGTTTATGACCTACAATTTAAGTGTATTCACAACAAATAACCAGCCTTAGAGAACATTTTATTGTCTGCATAATGGTTATAGCGCATTTTTAGGGAATTATAAGTTACAACCCAAACTAATTAAAGAAAACCTATTTATGGCAATTTCAAAAACTAAGGATTTACTTGGTCAATTAGCACAACTGGAAAAGACAGTAAGTGAATTTTCTTTTGAGGAGCTAAATGCCAATGAAGCTAAGGTGTTAAAAAACTCTTTTGACACGTTTAGATCTAGTTTAGAAAATCATATTTATTCTCCCAATACTACTTCCCCTATGGTTGAAGAAACCAAGGCTAGCGATATGAGAGAGCAAAAGATTGATCAAAAGCAATTTATTGCTCATATAAGCCATGAGATCAGAACACCTTTAAACAGCATCATTGGGTTTACAAATTTGCTGAACGAAGAAAAGTTGACCAAAAGCCAACACAAAAAAGTAGATGCCATACAATTTGCCTCCAATACACTTTTAAAGTTGATCAATGAGGTGCTGGATTATTCTAAAATATCTTCAGGTAATACCAATTTCGAGTCTGTAGATTTCAATCTGCATAGTTTGTTGAATGATGTTATGTTCTTGTGCGAAACCTTAATTGTTGATCGTGATATAGAGTTGTTGGTAGAAATTGACGAAAACGTACCTAAGATAATTAAAGGAGACCCTTCTAAACTATCTCAGGTGCTTCTTAACCTTTTAGGGAATTCGGTAAAGTTTGTACATAAAGGCTTTATTAAGCTAGAAGTTTTTTCATCTAAGACTTTCAATGGTGGTTGTGAACTTGAATTTTCCGTAGCAGATACCGGTATTGGTATTTCTCAGGAGAAAATAAAGACTATTTTCAATAGCTACACCCAAGCTGAAAATGACACCTCTAGTAAATATGGTGGTACGGGACTTGGTTTAACGATTACAAAAGAGATTATTGAAAAACTACAGGGCAATATTGAAATAGATAGTACTGTAGATAGCGGTACAACGGTAACTTTTAGGATTCCTTATCCTTTAGGCAATAAAATCCATACCAGCAAAAACACCAATAATGACAGCACATTAGAAGGTAAAAAGGTGTTGGCAGGAACCAAAATTATGGTTTTTGAAGACAACCAAATGAATCAGCGCTTAATTGTAGAGCAGTTGACCAAATGGGGCTGTAAGGTATATTCCAATCTAAGCTTGCCAAAATCATTGAAAACTTTAGAATCCAAAGAAATAGATCTCATTTTAATGGATCTTAAAATGCCCGGACAGAACGGCTTTGAAGTGTCTAAAGTCATTAGGGAGCATAGCAATACGAAGGTGAATACTATTCCTATTGTTGCATTTAGTGCAGATTTCACTGAGCAGGACAGTAAAGACTGTAAAGCAATTGGCATAAATGATTTTTTACTGAAACCGTACACATTAGAACAATTAATGAAGACCATACTAGACAATAAGAATATTAAACTTGAACAAGCAGAGTATTCTGCATTACTTCAAAAGCCAATGATAGAACCTAAAGAAACAACTGTTGTAGACCTTAACCATCTTTTAAAAGAGTGTTTTGGTGAGATAGATATGCTAAATGAACTGGTGAAGTTGTTCAAATTAAACGCCATAGAATTTATAGGTAACGTAAAAATTCATTTAAAAACCGAAAATTTAAAAGAGATAGCGTTATCCGCACATAAATTAAAGGCTGGTTTTGCCATGGTTAAAGCTGATGGTATGAGAAAGCTTATTGTAGACCTAGAGGCAAGCTGTAAAGCACATCAACCTGAAAAGGTAAAAGAGTTATATGAACTATTCTTAACCGATTATCCTTTGTTGGAGGAGAATTTAGATATGGATTTAAAGGCCCTAAACAAAAAATAGTATGGGTAAACGTGTACTCTTGGCAGATGATGATCAACTGTTGGCCTCGCTATTAAATTTTAGGCTAAAAAAAGGCGGCTACGCAGTTCATCATTCCGTCAATGGAAAAGAGGTAAAGGAATATCTGAAAAATGATATGCCCGATATTATCGTGAGCGATATTATGATGCCTTATTTTTCAGGTATTGAGCTTATAGATTATGTTAGAAACGACCTTAAATCAAATACGCCTATCATCATTATTTCATCAGCAGGCAATGAACAGAACGTTCTTACCGCTTTTGAATTAGGAGCAAATGATTTTATTACAAAACCAGTTAGTCCAACAGAATTATTAGTACGCATAGCTAGAGAGATAAATAAATAATTTTAAATAATAACATTTGTTAATTCCCCCAAGACAAATAAAAATTTCGCTGATTACAGCCCCGGAATTCAATTTAGAATATCTCTGGTGGCTCACCATATTGTTTTTGGTGTTATCGGTAATTTATTTTGTTGGGGTATTTCTAATCAGAAATAACATTACTGCCAATAACAAGCGTACCAAAGAAAAGAAGGTAGAGTTTTCCCCTATGATCAATGAATTTTTATTCTATGATGATTCTAATTCTAAAGAGGAAAAAATGAACTATCTAAATTTAAAAGTACAGATAAGGGAATTGATCAAGAATAAATTCGATAGACATGTATTGACCGAAGTTTTACTTGATTTACGCAAAGACCTATCTGGACAATCACAAGATGTTCTAATCCATTTATACAAAGATTTAGGGCTGCATCATGATGCTTATGAAAAATTGGGCAGTAGCAAGTGGCAAGTGGTTTCAAGCGGAATTTTGGAACTGACGACCATGGAGGTGGATGAAGCCTATGGCTTGATCATTAAATTCATTAACCATAGACAAAGTACTGTACGTAAACAGGCAGAAATTGCCGTGGTCAACCTAAAAGAAGAAGGTATTAAATACTTTCTTGACAATACAAAATATAAAATTGCAGAATGGCAACAGTTAAAGTTGTTAGATGTACTTAGGCACAAACCAAATTACACACCACCACAATTTGGGCTTTGGCTAACGTCTACCAATACACATGTAGTGTTGTTCTCTTTACGACTTATAAAATATTATAGTCAAAACGATGCTGAACAGTCAATCATAACACTGTTAAAACATAAAAAGAAAGAAATACAGGCAGAGGCAATAGAGTGCATTAAAGAGTTTCATTTTGTTAGCGCCTTACCCACATTAATTATGGTGTACCCTAAGGCAAGCCATGATATAAAAATTGCAATATTAGATGCCATAGGTGAATTGGGGTCGGCTTCAGAGGTGCCCTTTCTAGAAAAGTTAAAAGCTACAGAACGTCATTTCAATATTAAGGGTAAAGTTATCGGCACTTTGAACAAGATCAATCCTGAAAGTGTATTGCCTACAAAAAATATTTCTCAAGTAGATTTTTATGAGCCAGAGTTTGAAGCGGTAGAAGAAGTAATTGAAGATGAGATACTTGAATCATTAATAGAACCTTCTTCGTCCATAGAAACGGAAGAGGTTATTGAGAATACTGATTCAATTGAAGCTGAAATAGAAGGGGAAGAAGATTTACCGGTTATAGTAAATGAATTTATAGAAAATACAGCGGTAGAGCCATCTACAGAGATTTCTATAGAACCTACAGCGAGCGTTACCGATCAACCAATGTCAAAACCAGAAGTTGAGGAGCAAATAAGTGAATTGGATCTTTCTTTCTTACCTCATGTTATGGGTGAAGATGAAGCTAATGTAGGTATTATAAGTGATGATGTAACTGAATTAGATGATGAAGAGACGAAAGAAACGGTTTTAGAGATTGAGAACGAAGAATTTACATTTAATTTTTTACCGTTGGTGATAGATGATGTTGTTGCACAAGAAGATGTTGCCCTTGAGGAGCCCGATGCTTTGGAGCCTATGTTCGTTTTAGAAAATGAAGCGTTAAACCAAGTGGGACAGGTCACTGAAACTTCAGACAGTGAAGAAGATTTCGATCAAGAAATGAGTATTGATTGGACATCGATCATATCAGAAAACGACAAAAACAACTTAGAAGACGCTGCAATTGAACCTATTTTAGAAATAAAGAACGGTACCGTTAATTTTTCGGCCAATTTTATGCCTGAGGAAGAATTGGAGACCATGGTGATTTTAGAAAACATTTCGGAACTCGGAGATTGCCGTGAACTAGGTTTATTGTATGATATCATTGAGGAAAATACTTCTGAATTGGTTATTGAAAAAGCTAATGAGCTTATTGAAAAATTCTCCTATCAATCCCCACGACCAAATGATCTGTTAAGTGAGGACAGTAATTTGGCTATGAGCGTGTTTACAGATATTTATCATCAAGCAGATCATGAAACCAAATTTATGTTGATTCATGAAATTAAAATTGTGGGCGATGAAAAAGAATTCCGATTACTTAAGAGTATTATTGATTCTACGTCTAACGATTTGTCCAAAGAGGCAAATGATGCATTGAATGCGATTAAAATCCGCTTAGCATTGCCTAAAGAAGAGATACAATTAGAAGGTGCAAAAAACTCCATTTTCGATGTTAATTTTGAATTGGAAATAACAGAGAAAGCTAAAAACAACGTAGCACACAAAGAAAGCGGTTCTACCTTATTTGACCAATTATGTTCCATGTCCAACTCTTTATACAATAAGAAAAATGGATAGTGAATTATTTGGTGTTGTTTTGGAATACATCAATTTTGTATTCTTTGTATTTACGTTAATACTCTTTATTCTATTTTCCTTAATGGCGTATTTCTCAACAAGAAATTCATTGCATTATAGAAATAAGAACAGCTTCACCGATATTTCAAAAATTATGGCATCTCCTTTGGCGCCAACAATTACCATTATAGCACCTGCTTATAATGAGGGTCTTACCATTGTAGAGAATATACGATCCTTGTTATCATTACAATATGTCAATTATGATGTAATGGTTGTTAATGATGGTAGTAAAGATGATACGTTACAGAAATTAATAGATTCTTACGACCTTGAAAAAATCGATGTAGAAATGGATCCCGATTGGAAATCAAAACCGGTTCGTGGAATATATAAATCTAAGAATAGGGCTTTTGAAAAGCTGACCGTTGTAGATAAAATGAACGGTGGCAAGTCTGATGCCCTTAATACCGGTGTAGCACTTTCTACGAGCAAATACGTAGGTTGTATAGATGTTGATTGCCTTTTACAGCCAGATGCCTTATTGCACGTGGTAAAATCATTCTTTCAACGTTCCAAGAAAAGGGTCATAGCTGTTGGTGGTGTTATACGTGTGGCAAATTCATGTATTATTCAAGGCGGACAGTTAGAGGAGATTAGATTACCCAGTAATTGGCTGGCAAGATTCCAATTATTGGAATACACACGATCTTTTATTCTGGGAAGAATGGCTTGGGGTAGAATTGATAGTTTACTTATTATTTCTGGTGCATTTGGTTTTTTTGAACGTGAAATTGCTTTGGCTGTTGGCGGTTATGATACGGATACGGTTGGTGAGGATATGGAAATCGTCTTTAAGATGCGCCGTTACATGCATGATAGAAGGGAACCGTATACAATAGAGTATATTCCCGATCCTCTGTGCTGGACAGAAGTTCCAGAAGATCTCAACATTCTTGTGAACCAAAGAGATCGTTGGGCCAGGGGCAATTTAGAAACGTTGTTCAAGCATAAGGATATGTTGTTCAATTCAAAGTATGGTAGATTGGGATTGTTAAGTTATCCGTACTGGTTTTTTTATGAGTGGCTTTCTCCATTATTGGAGTTTTTTGGTTTTTTCACCATTATCCTTTTTGCCTATTTGGGTATTTTAAATTGGGAATTCTTTTTCATGATTACGTTGGCCATTTTTCTGTTTTCGATCATGATTTCCTTTTACGCCATTCTTTGGGATGTGTATTCCTATAACCAATATAGAAAAACAAAAGATATTCTTATTCTCATGGGGCTGGCCATTTTAGAACCTTTCATTTTTCACCCAATTGTGGTATATGCTGCGGTTAGGGGCAATTATAAAAAACTATTTAAGATTAAATCTGGCTGGGGATCCCAAGTTAGAAAAGGTTTTGCAAAAGCAACATAATAGCAATGAACACAAGTAAAATAGATAGATATACCTTAAAGCAGTATACGCGGCTTATGATATCCTTTTTTGGATGTCTGCTGGTATTAACGCTTTTTCAATATGGTATGCTATACTATAAAGGTGTTATAGATGCTATTATTTCCATTAGTTTTCTTAAAGCTGTTGTACATCAAATTGGCTTTACCGCTTTAATGGGTATTGTTATGGTTTTTCCTTTTAATTTTTGGGAAAATCTACGCTCCAGATATGGGTTTAACCTGGTATTCGTTCTTTTGGGCTTAGTGCTGATATTTGAGGCAGTTCTTATTGCTTATTATTGTTCAACTTTGGTGCCTTTAGGGTCAGATTTACTAGGATATAGCTATGCAGATGTAAAGATAACCCTTGCCAATTCTGGCGGATTCATGATCTCGGTATACCTACTTTTTGCCGTTGCTTTTTTAATTGGTCTTTTTTGGGTTTTATATAAGGTTACTTCTAAATTTTATCATAGGATCAGTAGAATGTACCCTTTTACCATTGTGTTGTTCAGCTTGTTCATGGCTTCTTTGTTTACAGATGGAAAGCCCATTAACCAGAACAAAGTTCAATATTTAGCGGTTAACATATACAATACCAGTACAGAAGATAACTCATATACCTCTAAAGAAGAATACCCATTGGTTCAAGGTCCGGTCATTGAAAATGTTCTTGGTGATTACTTTGAATTAAAAAAAGAGAAACCAAATATCGTATTTATTATGGTAGAAGGTCTGGGTAGGGATTTCGTTGGGGAAGGTGCCGAGTTTGGCGGATTTACTCCATTTTTAGATTCATTGACTACAAAATCCTTGTACTGGGAAAATTTCTTGAGCAATACCGGGAGAACATTTGGGGTTTTACCTTCTTTATTGGGTTCGCTGCCTTTTGGTAAAAGCGGATTTATGGAGCTAGAAGAATATCCTAATAAACTTACGATGTTCAGTGTTCTAAAAAATAATGGCTACCATACTTCTTTTTATCAAGGTACCAATAGTTCTTTTGATAAGGTAGACCGATTTCTAAATAGTGAGAATGTTGATTTTATACTTGATAAATCGGGATTTGGAATTCAATACCAGCAACAGGCCGAAGATGCCGCTGGTTCATCATGGGGATATCCAGATAAGGAATTGTTCAAAAAAAGTATCAGTTTAGAAAGAAACGAAGATCAACCAAGACTAGAGGTGTACATGACCATTAGTACGCATGAGCCATTTATTCCGCCCAACCAAGATTTTTTTGAAACCAAAGTGGATCAGATTTTAAAGAATGGAGATTTTGGTTCCAGGGAGACAAAAATCATTGAAAAAAACAATAATGTTTTTGCCACACTGTTATATACAGACGATGCTATTCAATGGTTTATGGAATCCTATAAATCTCAGCCAAATTATGAGAATACCATTTTTGTGATTACCGGTGACCATAGGCTTATACCTATTCCGCAGAGAAACAGTATCAGTCGTTTTCATGTGCCATTGATCATGTATAGCCCAATGCTAAAAAAAACACGTAAAATGAGTTCTATCTCATCACATTTTGATGTCACTCCGTCTATTCTAGCGTTATTGGATAATGCATACGAAATGAAAATGCCTAAGAAAGTAGCATGGATGGGTGGTGCGCTAGACATGGAAACTGCATTTAGGTCCACTAAGAACATACCTTTAATGCGTAACAAAAATGAGTTGAAAGAGTATATAAGTAAAGAGAAATTATATACCAACGGTGATATTATGGAGCTGGATGAAAATATGGATATCAGTTCTACCTTTGGCGGTAGTGGGGTTGAAAAATCATTGGAACGCTTTAAGTCCGTGAACCATTATGTCACTACAGAAAATAAGATCATACCAGATAGTTTGACCATATTTTCTGTTCAAACGGAAAAATTTACACCGGCAGAAATTACGTGGATCAACAGTATTTATGATGGAAGCAATTTTGATCGTTCCTTTTTTAAGGCACGGGATTTAGCTTTTAACAAAAAGTGGGATGATGCACTTTTATTATGCCGTTATATTCTGTCTGAATCTCCCAGCCATATAGACACTAAGATTTTATCGGGACGGTTACACATTTGGAAAGGTAATTATGAGGAGTCGGTAAAGATTTTAAAGGAATGTATTGCCATGAACCCAAATTATATAGATTCCTACGCCGCTCTTTTTGATGTGTATTTCTGGTATGATAAACACGCGGAAGGTTTGGCCTTGGTAGATATCGTTCAGGAAAACAGTGCTAGTGCCAATGAAATTTCCAATAAAATAGCAAGGGCTAAAACAAGCGCAAGAAAGGCAGGAATTAAAAATTATCAAACTTCAAAAGATACTACCAATAGCACTTTGGCATCTATAGAATAATGAATAAGAGTTGGCTACATATTACATCTTTAATCATGCTACTGCTTGTTAATCAGGCAAAAGGGCAAGATACACCGTATAGTAACCCTTCTTTTGAAAGTGCTTATGCTTTGGCGTATGAGGGCAAAACAAATACTGCCCACAATATATTGTACACCTTGATCAATGAATCGGAAACAGAGGAGGAAACTTCTATTCTATGGGCAAGAACCTTAAGTTGGCGAGGCGATTATGATGGTGCCAGATCTACGTTCAATACCATACTGTCTAAGAACAAGAATAACAGAGCAGCGTGGTTAGGGGCTATAAAGAACGAACTTTATGCCAAAAACTATCATACTGCACTTGGTCTTGCCAATAAGGCTTTACTGCATAAATCTAATGACCCTGAGCTGCAAAGATTGCGAGCTATTGCCATAGACGGGATAAATGGCATTGTTTATAGTGATAAAGCTTGGTATAATGTAGACAGTAAAATAGCAAGGAGTTCATCAAAACCAAAAAAAGAAACTGCTAAGGTTGCCGAGAGGGATACCTTGCAAAATGTACATAAAACACCGGTTACCGAAGAACAGCTTAAAAACACAGTTTCGGTAAATAGTTCGGTTACTTTTTACGACAAGCGTTTTGATCCTATTACAACCTCTAGTATTTCTTACAACAGGCAAACATCTTACGGAGTAATCATTCCTAGAATTAACAACAGCAATAGGCTAGGCAAAAACGGAATTCAATTAGATGTAGACCTTTATCCAAAAATTACCAAGGGCGTTTATGCCTATTTAAATTATGGTTATTCGGAATCTGATTTGTATCCAAACCATAAAATGGGTGGGGATGTCTACTATAATCATAAAAGTGGTATTGAATTTTCTGCAGGTGGTAGATTCATAAATTTTGCGACCAAGGATGTAAAATCTATAACCAATTCATTGGGGTATTATACTGGTAACTACTATTTTTCATTACGATCGTACATTACACCAGAAGCCGATAATTTAACCAATGTATCGGGGAATCTATTAATCCGCAAGTATCTAAAGGATGCCGAAAACTTTATGGGTATAAATGTAGGTGTAGGGTTTTCACCAGAGCTACGTCAATTTACTTCTGGTGACCAATTACTGGCAGAAACCCTATTGTATATAGAATCTCAACGATTAAGTTTTGAGTATCAGTTTACAAGTAAGAATAATTTTAGCGCTTATAGAACCAATGTTGGGGTTTTGAGACAAGAACAATCTTTTGACCCTGGTAGTTATTTCTATTCCATTTCAGCGGGGCTCACCTATGAGTTCAATTTTTAGAACCCATATCGGCAATCCACTTATCGGCATACATGCCATATACTAAGCCCAGTTCATTATCATATACATATTGTTCATCTTTACCGCTGTCGAAATTTACGTTGAAGACAAATACTTTAATTCCTGCATCTCTTAACGCTAACATTAATTTCTTCTGACTGGAGATTATTCTACGTGATACCGCAGCGTATTTTACATCGTTCACCTTTAAGAAATTAATTTTGTCTCCCTTAATAGCCAATAAGGGTTCTTGGGATATCATGGTATGTATACCGTTTTCAGATGCTTTTTCTACGGCCATAACACTGAACAATTCCATAATTAGTCGGTCCTTATCAATAAAAGCATTGGCAAAGGCTAGTGGGGCGTTTACTTTATCTGTTATTAAAGTAGCATCTGGGTGTTGCTTAAACCAAGTATTTATGCCTTCCATATCTAAGGTAGTATAATCCCCATAGATTTTCTGTTTCATAAATTGGGCATGGGTAGGGGGCAAGGTACCTGTATAATCCGTAAAACGTGCCCACATGTTCCAATCATGTGCCGCTACTAATTTGCCGTCAGAGGTTTCTATAATATCCAGCTCAAAAAACCTGAATCCTTTTTTATAGTTTTCATCTAAGGCGTGTTTAGAATTAGTAGACTTTACACCATTGATTTCACCACCTGCGTGGGCAATGTAACGATCAATATTATCTTTAAATTCATAGACTTCTCTTGGAAAATATATGGTTGTGTCCAATATTGGTGAAGCAATACGTATTTGCTTGGTAATGAAATTATCATCTATTTGCTCAAAAATTTGCCCATCTATATGATGCATAATATATGCTTGTCTTCCTTTTAATGTACTTAACTGGGGTAGCCCTAAATTGTTAAGTTCCTTCTGGTATCCCTCTAATTTTGCAGCTGCGGAATCATGTGCCAATATGGCTATGCTAGCTTTGGCATTCATCATTTCAGTAAGTACTTTAATAAAGTCTACTACATCTTGATCACTTCCGTAGGTGTCAAAAGACTTAAATTCTATTTTATGATCACCTTGCAAGTGTACTATGGTCAGACCTCGTTCAATGCTTTCGGTTTGTGAACCATAGGTGAAGGTACTACGTTGGTGTGTATTAAAACTGTGGCTGTTGAGTATAAGTTCTACATTGGTGAAATCATCTACGTAAGCAGTATGCTCTTTTACTGCATGTGCATTTACTTGGTTACCTATTAAGAAAGTTACCAATATTGTATATAGTATACTTTTTGTTTTATTGCTGGGGAAACACATCATTATATGTATTGTTTTATGTTACTAAAGGTAAAAGATTATACCATACTTAAAGGATTACTATAAAAACGCAAATATCACCAAGGTATTGTTACTTGTTATGTTGCTGAAAATCAACATTTTGTATTAATGAAAGTTAAAAGATTTCTTAACAATAGCTTAAAACATATATGAAAGTTAGTATTACGGGTGGGTATTAAAAAGTGTCAAGTTTGAGGGAAATACCGATTAAGTACCTAAAAACAGGATGAACTACATTGGTCGCACCCCTAATAAAACACAGGGTTGAAGGGTATTTTTATGTTTAACAACATATTTAGGTAGTTTTTACAACATATTTAAATTGGTTCACCACAATTTATTGTGACAATCTTAACATCATTATATATTTACTATCAAGATATGAAAACCCAAATTAAGATTAACTTTTAAACCTACAATATGCTTTACGACACCTACGGTGAAGAATACCTTATTTTTCTTCAAGATTTAAATGAGATTTTAAGTATCAACGAATTAGCTGAGTTGGATTACATGTAAAATCTACCAAACCAAAACACCAATAAAATTTAAACCTATGGCACATCAAAACCAAGATTTCTCGTCCTATCAAAATTTTATCCAGGATTTAAATAGTATTCTGGTAAATTTTAATATCAATAAATTATCCTATTCTTAGGATGATAAAAAAACAAAAAGAAAGCGCCCGTATAAAACGGGCGCTTTCTTTTTTAAAACAAAATTATATTTAGCCTAAATAGGTCTTAAGTAACTTGCTTCTAGAGGCATGTCTTAATTTACGAATTGCCTTTTCTCTAATTTGTCTAACACGTTCCCTGGTCAAATCAAACGTTTGTCCGATCTCTGCCAAGGTCATGGACTGTTGATCACCAATACCGTAATATAGCTTTACTACATCTGCTTCTCTTGGAGATAGGGTGTCTAAAGCTCTATTGATTTCAGTGTTCAATGATTGCTGCAATAAGATGTTATCCGGTCTTGGAGATTCTCCTGAACGTAATACATCATACAGATTAGAATCTTCGCCTTCACGTAATGGAGCATCCATAGATACGTGTCTTCCAGAATTTTTCAATGATTGCTTTACTTCAGAAACGGTCATTTCCAATTCTTTGGCAATCTCTTCTGGAGACGGTGGGCGCTCATGTGCCTGCTCTAAATAAGAAAATGTCTTTTTTATCTTGTTAATTGAACCAATTTTGTTCAACGGTAAACGAACAACTCTAGATTGTTCTGCCAAAGCTTGCAATATGGATTGTCTGATCCACCAAACGGCATAGGATATAAACTTAAATCCTCTTGTTTCATCAAATCTTTTTGCTGCTTTAACTAAGCCTAGGTTACCTTCGTTAATTAAATCCGGTAATTTTAGACCCTGATTTTGGTATTGTTTTGCTACGGAAACCACAAATCTTAAGTTGGCCGTGGTCAATTTTTCCAAAGCTGCTTGACTACCTTCTCGAATCTTCTGCGCTAGTTCTACCTCTTCATTCGCTGTAATCAAATCAATTTTACTGATATCTTGCAAGTATTTATCCAGTGATTTCGATTCACGATTCGTTACCTGCTTGATAATCTTTAGTTGCCTCATATGTGTGTATGGAATTTAGAAGTTGTACAAGTTTACAGTATAGCATTTTTTATCGTAATAACCTAATGAATAACATCATAGTTCTAAACCATTTATTAGCTTTAACAAAGATTTAAGGATTTATGACGTTACATTGGTAAAGCGTATTTTTGATGTCTTACAGCACATATTTATGAGTAAAAGGGCATTAAAAACACACCTATCCAAATCACCGAAAAAAGCGCTGGAAGAGCAGATATTGGAGTTGTACGAGAAATTTCCGGCGGTGAAGACTTACTATGACTTTGCCTTTAACCCTAAAGAGGATAAATTGGTGCAAGATGCCAAGGCAAAAATCTCAAACGAGTACTTCCCTTTAAAGAGAAAGCGCCCACGGGCAAGACGTTCGGTAGCCCAAAAATTCATCAAACATTTTGTTAAATTAGGGGTAGACCCTCACCTTATTGCTGATGTCATGTGCTATAATCTTGAAATTGCACAGACGTTTTCAATGGAGAAAAATGTGCCCGACTCCTTTTTCAAAAGCATGTTGAATTCATTTAACGAGGTAGTTCACTTTACAAGCGTTCAAGGAATATTTACAGATTTTAAAGAGCGTATTCTTAAAATTTATACCGAAACCCAAAACCAAAAATGGCCTTATGAAGAAGAATTTTCTAAAGCCTTGGATATAATTGATTAGCATATGGCAATAGTTATCATAAGACAAGACAAAAAGATAGATCTATGGAAGAATGCACTGCTTAAAGAGAATAGCTCACTTAAGGTGTACAGCTATCTAGAAGAGCACCCAAAGGAAGATATTACCATGGCCTGTATTTGGAAACATCCAAAAGGTGCTCTGGCAGATTACCCAAACTTAAAATGTATTGCCTCTGCAGGGGCAGGGGTAGACTATATTTTTGAAGATGATACCAGACCTAAGAATATCCCCATCACACGAATTGTAGATCCTTATTTGGCCAGTGACATGTCTGAACATGTTCTGAGTGTTCTATTGGCGCATCTTAAAAATTTGAACGCATATAAATTAGATCAAGTAGACCATGTTTGGCAACCTAAGGATTACAAAAGAATTAAGGACGTTACCGTTGGCATTTTAGGTCTTGGCGAATTGGGCGCACTTACTGCCAAAGACCTCACTTCCGTTGGGTTCAAGGTACAAGGGTGGAGCAGAAGCAAGAAAGACATACAGGGCGTAAAAACTTTTGCAGGTCCGGAAGAAAAGGATGCGTTTTTAAAGACTAGTGATATTTTGGTGTGCCTGCTACCGCTGACTCCGGCAACCGAAGGTATTTTAAATAAAGAATTGTTATCCAAACTTCCTCAAGATGCTTATGTTATTAATGTTGCCCGAGGGGGACACTTGGTAGATGAGGATCTTTTGGCACTTTTAGACGAGCAACATTTATCAGGAGCTTGCTTAGATGTGTACCAGACTGAACCCTTACCTAAGGACCATCCGTTTTGGAGCCATAAAAAAATACACATGACCCCTCATTACGCCAGTGTATCGGACACCGGTTCGGTTATTCCACAAATTGTAGAAAACTACAAAAGGTTAGATTCCGGCGAAAAATTGCAGAATCTGGTGGATATGAACAAGGGATATTAATATTGTGTTTTAAAGTTTTTTATTTCCTATACCCATAAAATTCTTATAATTTTATAAGGTTTTTGCATTATTAATCTAAATAAACGCCTACAAACCTTTTGAAGTTACATAAAGAGACCGCTGAGAAGACCCTGTACGATTATCAAGAGGAAGATCTACATACTATTTTTAAGTATCTAGAAGAGAACGGTGATAATTCTAACCTGCTGTACCAACTGCCTACCGGTGGTGGAAAGACCGTGGTGTTTTCTGAAATAGCCAAGCGCTACATAGCCAAGACCAATAAGAAAGTCATTGTACTTACCCATCGTATAGAACTTAGTCAACAAACCTCTAGAATGTTGAAAGGGTTTGGGGTAAAGAATAAAATTATTAATAGCGAGGTCAAAGAGTGGCAGGATCAAGATGAGTTTATGTGTTTTGTTGCCATGGTAGAAACGCTGAACAATAGACTTCAGGAAGAGAAGGTAGAGATCAACAACATTGGTTTGGTCATTATTGATGAGGCGCATTACAATTCTTTCCGCAAACTCTTTAAGTACTTTGAGAACTCTGTTATACTTGGGGTAACGGCAACGCCTTTAAGCTCCAATATTAAGCTGCCCATGAAAGACAACTATAAAAAGTTGATCGTGGGCGAGTCTATAGAATCCTTGATTCAGAAAAAATTCTTGGCTAAGGCCAACATGTACAATTATGACGTTAGCCTACAGACCCTAAAATTGGGTATTAGTGGTGATTACACAGTAAAATCGTCCGATGAGCTTTACGGAAATCACAGCATGTTGAACAAGCTTGTTTCCGCTTACAATGAAATAGCAAAAGGTACCAAAACCTTAATTTTCAACAACGGTATCAATACCTCTAGGTACGTTTGTGAAACCTTTAAAAAAGCAGGGTATAACATTCGTCATTTAGATAATAAGAATAATGCTGTAGAGCGAAAAGAGATTCTAAAATGGTTTAAAGAAACCCCTGATGCCATTTTGACTTCAGTAAGTATTTTGACCACCGGTTTTGATGAACCTAGTGTAGAAACCATTATTTTGAACCGTGCTACACGTTCATTGACCCTTTATTTTCAAATGATCGGTCGTGGTTCTAGATATCTGCCAAACAAACAAGAATTCAATGTTATTGATATGGGTAACAATGTTGCCCGTTTTGGACTTTGGAACGCTGGTATAGATTGGCAGGAAATTTTCCATTTTCCAGATTTCTATTTGGAGAATATTAAGAACGATGAGGAAATTGAGCGCGAATTCGTTTATGAAATGCCGCCGGACCTAAGGGCGGAATTTTCAAAATCGACCGACATTGATTTTGACATTAAGGCGGAATACAAAAAGAGTTTTGCCAACGGCGAAAAATCTAAACTGGTGCTAGAAAAGAGTATTGAGCAACATGCCAAAATATGTGTAGAAAACTCAGAAGATGTTTTTGATGCCCGTATTCTTGCGAAAAAATTAAAGGAAGAAATTCAATATCGTGTGCGCCAATATTCGTATTGTATTATGAACAATACTAAAAATTACAAAGAGTGGTTAGAGGAAGATTATGAGCGTAAACTACGTTCTAAAATCTCTAAACTTTTTGCGGCTAAAATGTAGGGGTAAAGACTAGGTTAGGCATTATGATTTAGAATAAGCGTAGTTGCCAATTCTGTATTTAGGTGTACCGTATTTTACGGGATGTTGAAAAATGTAGGGTTCGTTACCTATTTACACAGAAGTTGGTTAATTTCAAGAGCTAGAACCACCAGAACGCTCTCAACTAATGAAAAATCGCTTATTTTCACTCACCTTACTTCTAACCATTTTATTTTACGGCATTGCAGGCTATCACTTTTTAACCGGTTGGCATCCTATTGTCATGATGTTCATTGCCATTATTTTGGGGCTCGTGATCAACATTTTGGTATATGGCATCTTAAATGTTCTAGGAAAAAGTTTAAAGCAAATTTCTCTTCACTCTATAACCGCTGTTCTTAGCGCAGTTATTGTTTTTACCATTTTAAAATGTATTGGGTTCGGTTGGCCTACCTTATTTTATACTTGCATCATAGTTTTAGGCATACTTTTATGTGTTGCGCTATATCAATTTCAATTGAAAAGAAACCTTCTAAATGGCGCCTTTTTATTGATACTTTTAGGCGGCACCGGTTATGTATTGTTCGCTCTGGCAAATTCTGGGTCGGACCCTTATGAGAAAGAAGTTCCATTGGCTTTTGCACATGACAATTCCTTTCCGCCAGAACCGGTTTCCATACAGAACCCTGCTGCATCTGGTACGTTCACGGTAAAAACGTTTACCTATGGTAGCGGTACGGATGGGCAACGAGAGGAATTTTCAACCAGCGTAAAGTTTAAGACGAATACTGTTGATGGTTCCCTGTTAATTCCCGATTGGAAGGATAAAAAGAAAAAATGGCGCGAGCGCTATTGGGGTTTTGGTGCTGAGAATTTTCCATTGAACGGTAGGGTGTATATGCCCGAAGGTGAGGGACCTTTCCCCATTACCTTAATTGTACATGGTAATCATAGTATGATAGATTACTCCGATGATGGTTATGGCTATTTGGGGAATTTATTGGCTAGTAGGGGGATCATAGCGGTATCCGTAGATGAGAACTTTTTAAACGGTCATTGGTCCGGCGATTTTAGGGGAAAGGAAATGCCTGCGCGCGCATGGTTGTTATTAAAGCACTTGGAACAATGGAGAACTTGGAACAATCAAGAGGGTCATGAGCTATCTCAAAAGGTAGATTTGGACAATATTATGCTCGTTGGGCATTCCCGTGGCGGAGAGGCGGTTTCCATTGCCGCAGCGTATAATCCGTTACTCTATTTTCCTGATCAGGCATTGGAAAAATTCAATTTCAATTTCGGAATTAAAGGGGTAGTGGCACTTGCGCCAACGGATTATAGATATGACCGTAAGATCATTCTGAACAATTTAAACTTCTTAAGTATACAGGGCTCTTATGATGCGGATGAAGTGAGTTTTTGGGGTATGAGACCCTATCGTCGTTTACAGTACACAGATTCTATTTCCAGGTTTAAGGCAGGTGTCTACATTCACCATGCCAATCACGGTCAATTTAACTCCACTTGGGGCAATTCGGATTTTGGCGCACCGTCTAAATGGTTGTTGAATTTAAATCCGCTTTTAAAGGAGGTACAACAACAAGAAGCCGCCAAGGTATTTATCAGCTCCTTTGCAGAGGCTACGTTGAAGAATAAGGAAGAATACCACGCCATATTCAAAAATGTTTCCGTTGCCAAACAATGGCTTCCGGTAGAGCATTACCTTACTTCTTTTGAATCCTCTAATTTTCATACTATTGCTGATTTTGAGGCCGATATTGATATAACAACGGCAAAAGATAGCACAAAGATAATAGCCACGAATATGGCACTTTGGAAAGAACAAAACCTACCTACACGAGATGAGGGTAGCCAAGAGAACAATGCCGTTATCTTGGGATGGGATTATGAGAAGACCACTAATAGTTCAGATAAAGCAAGGTATGAAATCTTGCTTTCCGAAGCCGATTCCATCCCTTTTAACGATACCACAAGTCTGCAGTTTACCCTTGGTGCCGGCAATCATGAATGGCTGGATTTCAATTTGACCGATGAGCAGAAAGAAGCGAAAAAAGATGCCGAAGAACGTGAAGTGCCGCAGTTGGATTTCACCATACAGCTTACCGATAAAGCGGGACAAACAAGCATGGTAAAAGTGAGCGATATCAAAGGCATAACCAAACCTTTAAAAACCCGTTTTACAAAATTCGGATTCTTGGATAAGGAAATGATCGGTGAAGATTGGGAAGTGCAATTACAGACCTTTCATATTCCCTTGGAAGCTTTTTCAGCAGCAAATTCAGCACTTAAGGTAGATGAGATTACTACGATCAGTTTTATTTTCGACCAAACGGATTATGGGGTAGTAGTACTTGATGAAATAGGGGTTTCGGGGGATTAGTTGTTGGTTGTTGGTTGTTAGTTGTTGGTTGTTGGTTGTTGGTTGTTGGAAATTTAGCTTTGCTAAATTTCATAGAACAAAAAGTCTATACTCTATACTCTATTTTCTAAATTCTTACTTAACACATTGTAAAATCATACTACTTAATACTTCGTACTTCTCACTTTACACCTTTCAGTCAGTTCGAGTGAATTTCGAGGCACGAGAAATTAGTATCGAGAACCCTTTCGAGTACCAAAGGTTCTCGATACACCTTTCTAGTTTCCGCTATGCTTCAACTAAAAAGCCACTCGAAGTGACAACGGTTTTAGTCTGCTATACTATGCCATAAACGTATGGTCAGTTCGAGTGAATTTCGAGGCACGAGAAATTAGTATCGAGAACCCTTTCGAGTACCAAAGGTTCTCGATACACCTTTCTAGTTTCCGCTATGCTTCAACTAAAAAGCCACTCGAAGTGACAACGGTTTTAGTCTGCTATACTATGCCATAAACGTATGGTCAGTTCGAGTGAATTTCGAGGC